>JAESGW010000094.1_pt1 | contig 227395 bp, 212 predicted proteins | sample 9269791 | NCBI WGS metagenome assembly JAESGW01 (sample SAMN16773120, study PRJNA677053) | algae metagenome | isolation source: Aphanocapsa lilacina HA4352-LM1 and co-occurring heterotrophs from near cave... | place: USA: Maniniholo cave, near Haena, Kauai, HI | collected 2009-07-28 | reverse complement strand
TCAAACCCCGGAAATCTCAAATTAGGAACATTAGTAACTTTCTTCCTTTAAAGTCAAATATTCTTTTCTTTGAGGTTATTAATCCATTTTAAATAAAATAAAAAAGATGAAACAAAAAACATTTTCACAAATCGTAGTTCTATGGAAAACTGATAAAAAGCAGTATGTTAAGAAATCTAGTTTTTCCGCTTATTCCTTGTTACTAGAAAATCATTTATTACCTCATTTTGGTCATCATATTTTGATAGAAGAATCTGAGATACAAGCGTTTGTTTTTGTAAAATTAGAACAGGGTTTAAGTCAAAAAACGATTAAAGACATCTTAATTGTCTTGAAAATGGTGCTGAAATATGGTGCAAAAAACAAATGGATTGAAAATCATTCGTTTGATGTGCAATTCCCCACTGAGAGAGAGAAAAATCAGCTTGAAGTTTTAAGTCGTTCGCATCAAAAGAAAGTTATGCAACATATTCAGGAACATTTTACGTTCCGTAATTTAGGCGTTTTTATTTGTCTTAGTTCCGGTATGCGAATTGGTGAGGTCTGTGCCTTAACTTGGGAAGATATTGATACTGATAATGGGGTCATTCATATTCGTAAAACTATTCAACGAATATATGTTATAGAAGAAGATGTTCGCAAAACAGAGTTGCTTATTGATACTCCTAAAACCAAAAATTCTATACGCGAAGTACCTATGAGTAGGGATTTATTGAGGTTGTTGAAGCCAGTAAAAAAAATTGTAAATCCTTCTTTTTTTGTGCTTACCAATGATGCTAAACCAACAGAACCTAGAACTTACCGCTCTTTTTATAAAAACCTAATGCAAGAGCTTGGAATGCCTGATTTAAAATTCCATGGTCTTAGACATAGCTTTGCAACACGATGCATAGAAAGTAAATGTGACTATAAAACAGTTAGTGTTTTATTAGGACATTCTAATATTAGCACAACTCTAAATTTATACGTCCATCCCAATATGGAACAAAAAAAGAAAGCTATAGATCAAATGTTTCGAAATTTAAGGTAATTCTGAAAATTCGATAACAGAAATACAAGATTCCACTAATATTTTTCTAATTTTAGAACCAATTTTGCACTATGTCTAAACAATCTGAACAAATACTAGAAGAAAAATTGATAGCCCAATTAAAAAAAATGGGCTATCAGTATGTTTCATTAGCTGATGAAGAAGCCTTAACCAAGAATTTGAAATCGCAATTAGAGAAACACAATCAACTTACATTTTCGGCTACAGAATTTGAAAAAGTACTAAACATACTTCGAAAAGGTTCTGTTTTTGAAAAAGCAAAACTACTTAGAGAAAAACAACATATTATAAGGGATAATGGTGACAATTTATATTTTGAATTTCTCAATACAGAGTATTGGTGTCAAAATCAGTACCAAGTAACGAATCAAGTTACTCAAGATGGAAAATACAAAAACCGATATGATGTTACTCTTCTGATTAATGGAATGCCCTTGGTTCATATAGAACTAAAGCGTAGAGGTCTGGAATTAAAAGAAGCTTTCAATCAGGTTAATCGCTATCAACGACATTCCTTTGGAGAAAACTCAGCTTTATTTCAGTACATTCAAATTTTTGTCATTAGTAATGGTGTTAACACAAAATATTATGCTAACAATAGAAACCAAAGTTTTAAACAAACGTTTTATTGGACAGATATAGAAAATAAACGCTTGACTAACATACTAAATGGTTTTACGGATGCTTTTTTGGAGCCATGCCATATTAGTAAAATGATTTGTAAGTATATAGTTCTAAACGAAGCTTACAAAATACCAATGGTTCTTAGACCTTATCAATTTTATGCTGTTGAAGCTTTAATTGAACGCGTTAAGAATTCTACTAAAAATGGATATATATGGCATACCACAGGATCAGGTAAAACTTTGACTAGTTTTAAAGCCAGCCAAGTTTTGATGAGTTTTCCCGAAGTACATAAAGTTGTTTTTGTAGTGGATAGGAAAGACTTGGATTATCAAACTACTAAGGAGTTTAACAGCTTTAGTGATGGTTGCATTGATGGAACTGACAATACATCTAATTTAGTTAGACAATTTACAGGTAATTACATTGATAAAAAAGGCGAAGCGAAAAATTCGAAATTAATAGTTACCACTATACAAAAGCTTAACACCGCAATTAGTAAGCTCAATTATGAAAAGAAAATGAATGAGTTGAAAAATAAGCGGATTATTTTCATTTTTGATGAGTGCCACAGAAGTCAATTTGGTGAGACACACAATCGTATAAAATCTTTTTTTACTAATGCACAACTTTTTGGATTTACCGGAACTCCTATTTTTGCTGATAACGCCAATAAAAATGAATTAGGTAAACGGACAACCAAAGATTTGTTTGAAGATTGTTTACATAAATATGTAATTACAGATGCCATAAAAGATGAAAATGTATTGAAATTTTCTGTAGAATATGTCGGTCGATATAAACAAAAAGGCACAGCAACAGAAATAGATATTGAAGTAGAAGATATAGACATTCAGCAATTAATGGAAGATAATGGAAGGTTGGAAAAAATTGCCGATTATATTATAGCTCATCATAATCGAAAAACCCATAATCGAGATTATTCAGCTATGTTTTGTGTAGATAGTGTGAAATCTTTAATTAAGTACTACGATATTTTTAAGCGAAAAAAAATACTAGGTGAACACAATCTAAATATAGCAACTATTTTTAGTTATGCCTCGAATGAAGATGATCTAGACGCAAATGGATTTATTCCTGAAGAAGTTTCTGTTTTGGAAGAACCAAAAGCGTTGTATGGACTACAAGCTCACAGCCGTGAGAAGCTGGATGAATATATAGCTGATTTCAATATGCTTTATGATACAAAATATTCGACTAAAACGAGCGAGGATTTTTATAATTACTATAATGACATTTCTAAAAAGCTTAAAGACAGGGAGCGACATCCTGAAAATTCGAATAATAGGATTGATATTCTATTAGTCGTAAATATGTTTTTAACTGGTTTTGATGCGAAGAAAGTAAATACGCTTTATGTAGATAAAAATTTGAAATATCACGGATTGATTCAAGCTTTTAGTAGGACCAACAGAATATTAAATGAGCAAAAATCACAGGGAAATATTGTTTCTTTTCGAAATCTAAAAGACAAAACAGACGAAGCGATTACGCTATTTAGTAATAAAGATGCTATTGAAGTCATCATTATGAAGCCTTATGAGGATTATACTGTGAAGTTTAATGAAGCATTTAATTTACTTCTTGAATTAACACCTACAACTGATGATGTAAATGATTTAGAAAGTGAAGAAGATGAATTGAATTTCATCAAAGCGTTTAGAGATTTGATGAGAATAAAAAACACACTGACTACTTTTTCAGATTTTAATTGGGAAGATTTGGAAATGGATGAACAACTTTTTGAAGACTTCAAAAGTAAATATCTTGACTTATATGATAAGGTAAAAAACAATCATCAGAAAGAGAAAGTATCCATTTTGGAAGATGTTGACTTTGAGTTGGAATTGATACATCGTGATGAAATTAATGTTACTTATATCATTCAGCTTTTGATAAGGTTAAAATCTCAATCAAAAAAGGATACTAGTAGTGCAGAGCAAGAAATTTACAATCTATTGAATACGGAGGCTACCCTGAGAAGTAAACGTGAGCTAATTGAAAAATTTATTTTGGAAAATCTTCCTTTAATAAACGATTCCAATGAGATTGCTCCGGCTTTTGATCAATTCTGGAATCAAGAACAGCAAACAGAATTTTTGAAAATTGTGACAGAGGAAAACCTTTCAGCCGATAAAACGGAAAAGTTAATTGAAGATTATTTGTTTGCAGAGAGAGAACCTCTTCGAGATGAGGTTTTAGAACTTATTGAAGGAGAAAAACCAAGTCTATTGCAAAGAAAAAAACTGGGTGATAAAATTTTACAACGTATAAAAGATTTTGTTGAGACATTCATTAATGGTATGACTGGTATTAACTAGAATAGACATTTTTTTAATGGTGGCTATTACTAAATCAATAGTATTTAATTTGGTGATTTTCTTTTGTTTTAATTGTCTTTTCAAAATAATGTAAACAATTGAATTTATTTGGTTTTATAGTGTTGAATTCTGAAATTGGAGGTGTGTGATTCTAGAATACAGCACTATAATTTTTAACTTTTCAATTTAGATGATTTTTTGATTTGATTCAGGTTTTTTTAAGTGATGGATTTCTGAATTTGATGTATGAAATTCGGGAATTTACTACTCTATCATTTGCTTTTTTCAAAAGAATGTAAGCGGTTGGATTTACTGGGTTTTACAGTGTTGGATTCTGGAATTGGAGGTGCTTGATTCTGGAATCAAACACTATATTTTTTAACTTTAAATGGAGTTTATAGTTGGAAGTGTGGGAAGAAATAGAGATGCTTAGGTGTCTCTTTTTTGTTTTATAGGATATCTTAAATGATTATTTAAAAAATCATATATTTGATGTTATAAGCTAATTAAAATCATCCTCAATTCACATGGAAAACTTTGACCGAAAAAACCATTGGGAAACTATCTATCAGACAAAAGAACTTAATGATGTTAGTTGGTATCAACCGACACCTGAAACTTCATTGGAGTTTATAAAACAATTTAATTTACCAAAAACTGCCAAGATAATTGATATAGGTGGTGGCGACAGTTTTCTTGTTGATTATTTGCTGGATTTGGGTTACCAAGATATTTCGGTTCTTGATATTTCAGCTTCAGCTATTGAAAAAGCAAAATTGCGACTGGGGGAGAAATCAAATAAGGTAAAGTGGATTGTTACCGATATAACTTTATTCAAGCCAACAGAACAGTATGATTTTTGGCACGATAGAGCAGCCTTTCATTTTTTAACTACAGAAACTGATATTTCAACTTATTTAGATACAGCACGGGATGCTATCCGCTCAACTGGGAATATGGTTATTGGTACTTTTTCTGAACAAGGACCAAAGAAATGCAGTGGTATTGAAATCAAACAATATTCAGAAAGTTCCATGACTGATCGACTGAAGAATATTTTTGAGAAAATCAATTGTATTACTATTGATCACAAAACACCTTTTGATACGATACAGAATTTTGTGTTTTGCAGTTTTAAAAAGTTAGAGCTATCATGACAGGCACTGTTAAAGTAAAAGACAAAAGTGGAACTTCAGCTTTACTCAAAGTTGCCCCATTCCGGAAAGAAATTAGAAAGACAGAGCCACACAAGCATAACAGTTATTTTGAGATTATCTACCTATCCGAAGGAGCAGGCAAACATGTTATTGATTATAAAGACTATCCCATACAACCTCCCTTGGTCTTTTTTGTACGCAAAGAACAAGTACATCATTGGGACATTACAAGTAATCCCAAAGGATATGTTCTGATTTTAAAAAAAGCATTTGTAACCGAAAGCCTTGATTATGAACTAAAACAACTTATTTCTAAAGCCAGTGAGCATACTGTCTTACCACTGGGCCATCACGAAAAGATTGAAAAACTTTTTGCTCTACTGGTTGATGAAGCCAATTTTACCGTGATTGAAGGTTTGTTGAAAGCTTTACTTGCATTGTTATTGGAGCAAGCCCCAACTTTGAAAGTTTCCGCTCCAGTATCGAGTGACATTTTTTTGTCTTACAAAGACTTGCTTAGTCATAGTTCCCAACTGCAAAATAATGTAGCTCATTATGCCCATTTACTCAATATAAGCCCTCAAAATTTGAATTTTATTTGCAGAAAAAATGCCAATCAAACGGCAAGTACCATTCTGGCAGAGCATATCATTAGTGAAGCTAAACGTCTTTTGCTCTATACCGATACCACTATTGCTGAAATTGCATTTGCATTTGGTTTTTCGGACAGTTCCCATTTTATCAAATACTTTAAAAAGTATACTGAGCAAACTCCAAAAGCTTTTCGCTTGCAATCATAAAAACCATTCTATTTTCAAATATACCGTAAAACTATTTTTTTACTGCATTAACTTTGTGTGTGTTTTTTTGAAAATCAACAAAGAGTTATGAAAAATATTTATTTACTCCTCGTATTGTTTTTATTGAATGCTTGCGATAAAGCAAAAGAAAATGATGCTACCCAAGGCAATTGGATTAAAGGCACTGAAGCTGAACAAATCAAAACCATAGAAAAACAATTTCGCGGTTTTGATAATGCTATGGTTGAAACTGGGTATCGTTATCAAGAACTGTATTGGGCAGGTCAGGATGAGAATTGGGAATATGCCGATTATCAGCTGGAGAAGATAAGAGTAGCCATTGAAAATGGCTTAGAACGCAGACCTAAAAGAGCGAAATCAGCTGAATTTTTCTTAAACACTACTTTACCTGAAATAGAAAAATCATTGCAACGAAAGGATACCGTTGCTTTTAACAAAGGCTTCCAAAACCTAACCATAAGTTGCAATAGTTGCCATGCTATGGAAAGAGTACCATTTTTCAGTGTTAAAATTCCAACAGACAGACAATCACCTATAAAAAAATAAAAAAATGCTTAAAAAAATTATTCAGACAGACTTTTCCAAAACAACAATTTTAATTAGACTGACCGTAGGAGTAGTATTCTTATCGGAAGGCATTCAGAAATTTTTATTTCCTGCCATTCGTGGAGCAGGACGATTTGAGAAAATAGGTTTGCCTTCTCCAGAGTTTTTGGGAAGTTTTGTTGGTGCATTTGAAATCCTGTGCGGTATTTTGATTTTACTTGGACTACTAACACGATTGGCAAGTGTTCCCTTAATTGTAATCATGCTAGTTGCTTTTGCCAGCACAAAATCGGAAGTTTATGTAGAAAAAGGATTTTGGGAATTGCTTCACGGTAGCAGAACTGATTGGGCAATGTTGCTAGGCAGTGTTTTTTTATTGATTAAAGGCGGTGGTAAATGGTCGTTAGATAGAAATTTAACAGAAAGATGGAACAAAAAGTAGCCTTGAAAGATATTGCCAAACTTTTTTTAAAATTGGGCGTTATAGGTTTTGGCGGTCCAGCCGCTCACATTGCCATGATGCAGGAAGAAGTTGTTGAAAAAAGAAAATGGCTGACTGAACAACATTTTCTTGACTTAATAGGTGCAACTAACTTAATACCTGGACCCAATAGTACAGAAATGACCATGCACATTGGTCATGAAAAAGGCGGTTGGAAAGGCCTTGTTGTGGCAGGTTTATGTTTTATTTTGCCTGCCGTTTTTATTACTGGAATTTTTGCCTATCTCTACAAACAATATGGACAACTTCCCGAAGTGCAACCTTTTGTGTACGGCATAAAGCCTGCCATTATCGCCATCATACTTGGAGCTATTTTTCCATTGGCTAAAAAATCATTAAAATCAACTGAATTACTATTACTGGGAATACTTGTTTTGATTTGCTCTTTGCTTGGCGTTAACGAAATCTATTTGATGTTTGGAGCTGGTTTCTTTGCCTTATTTTTGGCTTACATTAGGAATAAAGGACAAAGCAGCTTAAATAGTTTTCTCCCACTAACTTTATTACAAATCACAAATACAACGTTACTCTCTGCTACTAATGCTAAGATTTTTTGGATTTTTCTAAAAATTGGAGCCATCCTTTATGGAAGTGGTTATGTATTGTTTGCGTTTCTTGACTCAGAATTAGTGGCAACAGGACTTTTGACCAGACAACAATTGATAGATGCCATAGCTGTGGGACAATTTACACCTGGACCTGTTTTCTCTTCGGTCACTTTTATCGGTTATCAAATCAACGGTTTGACTGGAGCCATCGTTTCAACCATCGCTATTTTTTTACCTTCTTTTTTATTTGTTGCGTTACTTAATCCAATTGTAAAGAAAATGCGTAATTCGAAATTATTTTCAGCCTTTTTGGACGCTGTGAATGTAGCATCTGTTGCGATTATTGTAGCTGTTTGTTTTGATATGGGCAAAGATACCATTACCGATTGGCGAACCATTTTAATTGCAGTTTTAAGTATTGCAATTGCATTTGGTTACAAGAAATTAAATAGTGCATTTGTTGTATTGGGCGGATCATTGCTTGGTTATTTGTTGACGTTGGTTTAATTAAAAATATTTTAATTCTTTGTAATAAATTAATTCAACAGCCAGTAATTACAATATTTATTTACTGTAATTACACTATTTTCAGTAGTTAAAATTCAACCCAACTCCAAACCCCATATCACTATCGTAATGTGTTCTTAGGCTTACATTTCTTTTTAAAATATAACGTGCATCAAACATAAATTCTAAATCTGTATTAATCATAAAGCCCATTCGAATACGTTTTGAAACCGGAATATCTTCTCGCATTAATTGTAATCTAACATTACCGTCTTGAAAAATTTCTGCTTGAGCCATCACTAGCATTGGTAATGTATAATTAACCCCTGCACTTAAAACAGCTCTTCTGTCTTTCGTATTTTCTTGCCCAAAAATGTTTTTTTCAATTTCACCATTCATTTTTCTGTATCGCCAGTCGAAACCAATGAAAGGCATCAACCATTGCATTTTTCCTATGTATCTTCCTAAATGAAACTCTGCTTCGTAGCCGTGCATATCGTGGTAGCCTAAACGCCATTCTGCACCTAAACTCCAACGTGTATTTTGTAGCATAGCCATACCATCATTTCCATTGGTGGCAAAATCATTTTCAGCCATAATGTGAAAAGCTCTATCGTCTGCAAATAGTTTTCTTTGAGCCAATTTAGGATTGGGAATTAGTGGGTTTGGCTCTTGGTTTTCATAAGTAAAAATTCTACCCATTCCTGCCATCATGTGATATAAAATATGACAATGGAAAAACCAATCGCCTTCTACATTTGCATTAAATTCAATGACATTGGTTTCCATCGGCATTAAATCCATTACGTTTTTTAATGGAGCATATTGTTCCTGACCGTTAATGATTCTAAAATCGTGACCGTGCAGGTGCATAGGGTGTCGCATCATCGAATTGTTGTAAAGGGTAATCCTGACATTTTCACCTTTTTTGATTAAAATTTTATCGGTTTCGGAAATTACTTTATTGTCTAAACTCCAAACATACCGATTCATATTTCCGGTTAATTCAAAACGAAGTTCTTTTACCGGAGCATCTTTAGGTAACGTTGTTTTTTCTGTAGATTTCAGCATGGCATAATTAAGTGTTGTAATTGTTGCCTTTTCATTACCGTGGTTTTGTGTATGGTTGGAATGATCATTCATACTGTCGCTACTTTCTGTATTTTTCTTATTCCTGTCTTTTGCAGCATCCGTTATTTCCGGATACATAACCGCATTCATATCCATTTGATTTAATGACATTTGCATTCCCATATCATTTAACTCTCCGTTCATTTTCATCATGTCGTTCATCATTTTCATTCCTTCAAAATATTTCAATTTTGGTAAAGGAGAAATTAATTGTTTGATACCACCACCAAGATATAAAGAGGCTGATTTAGTTCTGTCTTCGGCAGTAGCTAGAAATTCATAAGAAGTATTATCAGCAGGAATTGTCACTATAACATCATACGTTTCTGATACTGCAATTAACAATCTATCCACTTCCACAGGCTCTACATCGTTACCATCACTGGCAACTACAGTAATTTTTCCACCGGCATACGTTAGCCAAAAATAAGAGGACGCACCACCGTTTGCAATGCGAAGTCGTACTTTATCTCCACCTTTAAATTGGGTTAACTGACTTTCATTTTTACCATTAATGAGAAACTTTTCATAGTACACATCACTCACATCCATAGCGTTCATTCGTTTCCATTCGTTACCAATTTTTGTTTTGAAGTGACCTTGTTTGATGGCTTCTGCATAACTTTGGGTAGAACCTTTTTTTATAGCAAACCAGTCGGAAGCATTGTGTAACATTCTGTGAACGTTTTCTGGTTTTAAATCCGTCCATTCACTTAAAATTATTGGAATGGCTGGTATATCATCAATTCCTTTTCGGAATGTTTTATCATTTTCTTTTTTATTCATAATGAACATACCATACATTCCGATTTGTTCCTGTAAACCGGAATGACTATGATACCAATGTGTTCCGTTTTGAATTATAGGAAACATATATTTATGAGTAGTTCCCGGTTCAATCGGCATCTGAGTGAGATGAGGCACACCATCTTCTTTATTGGGTAAAAATAGTCCGTGCCAGTGCAAAGAAGTGCTTTCCTTTAATTCGTTATGCACATAAATTTCAGCAATATCACCTTCAGTAAAAGTAAGTGTTGGCATCGGAATTTGTCCATTCACAGCAATAGCTCTTTTCTCTTTTCCGGAATAGTTTACGATAGTATCTCTAACATATAAATCGTATCGAACTATGTTTTGTGAAAACAGCGTTTGTGTAGCCAAAACAAGGATTAGTATCGGCAACAGTTTTTTGAAAAGCTTATTTTGATTATTCATTTTATGATTATTCTATTAAAGAAAGCCACCAAACTGTTTTGTATAGTGGGTTCTTCATTGTTAGTAAGAATTTATTTTTTCGATTTTAAACCCTGCTTTTTCAACTGCTGAGATTATTTCGTCTTGTTTGTCTGAAGATGCTTCCACAGTCAAAACTTTATCTTTATTTCTGATGTCAACTTCCCAATTTTCAATAGCTGAAAGTTTATCTAATTCCGGTGTCACTTTGGACACACAACCCATACAATTGATATTTGTTTTGAATTTTAAGGTGTTATTTTCCATTTGTTCTATTTTTAAATTAGTTATAATATTTCAGTCGCAAACTATTTGCAACCACACTCACACTACTTAAAGCCATTGCCGCTCCTGCAATCATCGGATTAAGTAAAAACCCATTTATTGGATATAGAATTCCTGCTGCAATTGGAATTCCGATAATATTGTAGATAAAAGCCCAAAATAGATTTTGCTTGATGGTATTTACCGTTTTAGTTGACAGCTTTATGGCTATTGGGATTTTAGTAAGATCGGAAGAAATTATCGTCATTTTTGCCACATCAATGGCAATATCACTTCCTTTACCCATTGCAATACTTACATCGGCTTGTGCTAAAGCGGTACTGTCATTTATACCATCGCCCACCATTGCTACAGTTTTCCCTTTAGCTTGTAATTCTTTTACAAAATCAGCTTTATCTTTTGGTAAAACGTCTCCTTTGAAATTTGTAATTCCCACTTTTTCAGCCACAGCTTTAGCAGTATTATTATTGTCACCAGTAAGCATATACACCTCAATATTCATCTTTTGCAATTCCTTGACTGCTTCAATCGATGTTTCCTTGATTTCGTCTGCAATCGCTATAACCGATAATGCTTTTTTATCATCAGCAAACCAAATTACAGTTTTGGCTTCTGCTAACCATTCTGACGCATTTTGTTCCAGATTTTTATCTATGGATATATTGTTTTCTAAAAGTAGTTTTTGGTTACCAATAAAATAATTTTGACCATTAAAATCTGCTTTAACTCCTTTACCTGTAATACTTTCGATGTGATGGATTGCAACTGTATTTACATCTTTATAAAAATGGACAACCGCTTCAGCTAGTGGATGTTCCGATTGTTTTTCAATGGTTAACAAGATCTTTTTTAAAATTTCTGTTTCCTCAGTCCAAACAACATTGGTTACAGCAGGTTTTCCTTTTGTAATAGTTCCTGTTTTATCTAAAATAATTGTGTCGATTTTCTTTGCTAATTCTAAACTTTCGGCATCTTTAATTAAAATTCCTTGTTCTGCACCTTTTCCAACACCTACCATAATTGCGGTTGGAGTAGCTAAACCTAATGCACACGGACATGCAATAACCAAAACAGTTACTAAGGCTAATAATCCTTGGGTGAATCCATCTTGTCCTCCAAAAATTATCCATACTATTAGGGATAAAACTGCAATTCCAATAACGATTGGAACAAAAATACTAGCAATCTTATCTACCATTTTTTGAACTGGTGCTTTACTACCTTGAGCATCTTGAACCATTTTTATGATTTGGGAAAGCATCGTATCAGTACCTACTTTTTCAGCTTTAAATTGGAAACTACTTTTTTGATTAATGGTTCCAGAAAACACTTTATCATTCGCTTCCTTTTTTACAGGAATGGGTTCACCACTTAGCATACTTTCATCAACAAAAGAACTTCCTTGAACCACTATACCATCTACAGCTACTTTTTCACCGGGTTTTACTAAAATTGTCATTCCTACCGTAACTTGTTCGATTGGTAATTGCGTTTGGATATTCTCTTGATTGATTACCGTGACGGTTTTAGGTTGTAACCCAATTAATTTTTTAATTGCTGATGATGTATTCCCTTTTGCATTTTCTTCCAGTAGTTTTCCTAAAAGAATGAAGGCAATGACTACTGCTGCTGCTTCAAAATAAACGTGTGCATGTAATCCTTTTGAATGCCAGTAATTTGGAAAAAGCGTATTGAACACACTAAAAATGTAAGCCACTCCTGTACTCAACGCTACTAAAGTGTCCATATTTGCTGAACGATGCTTTAATTGTTTCCACGCATTTATGAAAAAATCTTTACCAAAACCAATAATTACAGGTGTTGCTAAAACCCACATGATATAATTAGCATAGGGAATATTCATAAAAAACATAGCAATTGCAACTAGAGGTACAGAAAGTATTATTGCACCAAAAGTTCTAATTTTTAACTGTTTTTGTTTTCTAGTGTGAATATCTTCTAAGGTTTCCTGATTGACATCACTTTGATTTAAGAATAAATCGTAACCAATACTTTGAACGGCTTCACGCATTTTGTTTAATGAAACCAAACTTGGAATATATTCAACTTTAACTTCTGCTGATGCATAATTAACGGAAGCAGCTACAACACCCGGTAAAAATTGAATTACACTTTCCACGCTTACTGCACAAGAAGCACAAGTCATTTGAAGTACAGGTATTGTTTGGGTTGTTGTTGAAACATCATAACCCAAGTCACGAATGGCTTTAACAGCATCTGGGATCGCTATTTCCGGTTTTTCGGATTCGATTATTGCTTGTTTGTTATTTAATTCTACTTTGTGACTAGCAATCCCTTTAACTGATTGTAATCCTTTATCAACAATCATAGCACAATGCTCACTTTCAACATTTTCTAATGGTATTGCATACAAATGTGTTTTCTCTGTTTTCATCTTTATCTGATTTATAATGCAAATTTCTATTGAAAAACCGGTTATGATTTGTAGAATTATGGTTATGATTTACACAATTTATAATTTATCAATTTGAGTTCTTTTGGCGACTTTTATTTGTTTGAAATAACTCGGTGTAAATCCGGTTACTTTTTTGAATTGATTGCTTAAGTGTGCTACGTTACTGTAATTAAGTATATCTGCAATTTCGCTCAGACTTAATTCATCATACATTATAAGTTCTTTTGCTTTTTCAATTTTTAGGTTGATAAAGTATTTCTCGATACTTATTCCTTCTACTTCAGAAAATAAATTACTCAATTTACTATAATCCTGATTTAGATGTTCAGCTATATATAATGACAAGTTTTTACTTAAATCAGCATTTTTGTTTTGCGTAACATCAATGAGAAGTGCTTTTATTTTTTCGATAATTCTACTTTTTTTATCATCGATTAATTCAAAACCAAATTTTTCTAATGCTTCTTTAATTTGTTTTTTTTGATCAGGTTCAATGTCGGTTTCGAGTTCAATTTCGCCTAAGTCAATGACATTTGCTTTGAAGCCCAACTTTTCAATTTCTGTTTTAACCACCCATTTGCATCGGTCGCAAACCATATTTTTTATGTATAGTTTCATTGTTAAAAGGTTGTTTTAATTGAGCCACAGCTTAACATTTCAGAACCATAATATGGGTTTCTTATTTCTTTTGTTTCACTAATCCAAATAGCCCCTTTGCCTTCATTTGCCATTGGACAAAAATCTTGATATAATTTTTGTTTACTCCCAAACTGTTTTGCTAAATCATTTATGTCTTTGCTTAGTGATACAAAATGTTCCCTTTGGTAGTTAATTTTATCTGAATTATCACCAATATGTTTTGTGTGTTCTTTAGCATCTTGAATAATATCTTGAAGATTTTTTCTTAATTTGATGTCCACGGAAGAAATATCCGTACTATTTAATGTCTTAAACAATAGCTTGGCAAATGTTGCAGCATTTTTGGTATCATCCTCTGTTAAAGCATTTTTAAGTTTTAAATAATCACTAATGATTTCGGAAGTCGAAAAAGAATTAGCTGTTTGAGAAATTTGTGTGTTTTCCTTAACTTTAGTTGCTTGTGTTGTTGCTGTATCTTTATGTTCGTGAGCTTCATCATTGTCATTGTATGTAGCTTCTTTTAGAGCAACCGGTTCAGTTAATTCCATACCACATTTTGAGCAGTCTTCTCCTTTTTTTCCAGTAACTTCCGGGTGCATTGGACATGCAAATATCTCGTTTGAATTAACTGAAGTATTATTGTGTGTTTCTTTAGTTTTATGATTACAAGAAACTAAAGTGATTGCTAAAAAGGCAGTTAAAAAAAGTGTTTTCATGTGTATGTTTTTAAAATTATTTTTTACTCTTTAAATCGAAAAAAGTATAATAGAGGTTGAAATAAAATCCATTTGGAGCTGAACGTATCATAGAACTCATTAATTCATGACGATAGGCGAAATCTAAACGAGCTTGACTATTGAAAATAAATTGTACAGCCGGAACTACATCTAAATAGGATTTACCATTTTCATTAATAGTTTGTCCGACAAATTCAACCATTAGATTAATGTTGGTTTGTTTAAAACTGGTGTACGTTTTAGGGTACATCAACTTACCAAATGACAGCGTATAATTTGTAGCATTGTCACCAAGGTTGTCTGGAAAGGGATAGCTAGGTTTGTTGTCTAATGCTTTCTCAAAACTTAATGATGAACTAATGGCTACTTTTTTTATCAATTTGGTTGCTATAATTCCTGCTTCAAAACCAGTATTGTGACCTAGTATGTCTATTTGTTCTTGGTGAATGTCTGCGTTGTTAAAGCTATACCTACCATAGGCAGCCATTCTAAAATGACTGTTTAAATCATCTGTAGAATAAAAGCGGTATTTTGCCATAAAACTTCCTCCTTCAGTAACCAATTGATTACTTCTATTACTAATAAAAGCTGAACCTCGAAACATTAAATCTTTATTAAAACCGTACGTCACTTCAGGCATAAAATGGTAATTGTAACCGGATTTAAATTCTTCTTTGAAAAGAGATTGCATCACATTAATGGCGAGCGAATTTGCAGGAACATTACTTGCCGGATCAGTTACCACAAACAGCTCTTGTCCTACTATATTTTGACAAGAAATTGCGACAAGAATTAAAAAAATCTTCTTCATTAATTTATAAATTTAATATGAAAATCATCTTCATTGTTAGACGAGTAGGTAGCAACATCTTTGTTTGATTTAGAAAGTTTTTTGAATTCTTTTTCAGTTACATATCCTTTGTCTAGCACTTGAAATTTAATATCACCCGATTTATTTGAATTGGTATTCATCAAAATATACGAACCATTAGAAATGAGTTCCGGTTTTGCAGTAATTAGTAATGAACCAATGAAAAAACCTGCATCTTCAACTTTTTCCTTAAAAGTTTTAGGACTTAAATTATTGCTTTCATTTAATGTTACTGTAAATGTGTTTGTATTTAAGTCGGTTTCTACATTAGCCACTTCGGGCATACTTTTTAACTGCTTATTTATTGCATTGGAGCACATTGAACAAGTTAAACCCGTTGCTCTTATTTCTGCTTTTACAATTTGTGCAGTACTCTTTAATGAAAACATCAAAATTATTGATGCAACTATGATATATGTATTATTTATTTTTTTCATTTTAATTTGTTATTAGTTTAGTTATTTCGTCTTCTGTTGGGTTTTTTGCAATTAGAATGCCTTCTGTATTAAATAAGAATTTTGAAGGTAATTCCTCCACACCAAAAAGTATAGCTGCATTAGCATCAAATCCTTTGGGATCAATTAATTGGGTAAATTTGATTTTGTCTTTCTCAATTGCTCTAAGCCATTTGTTAGCATCAGTATCTATCGATATTCCAATGATTTCAATTTTGTCAGCACTAACTCCATTATGAAGTTTTACTAACTTTTTATTACCCAAGCGACAAGGACCGCACCAAGATGCCCAAAAATCAATGAGTATATATTTTCCTTGAAATGATGTTAAGTTCACGTCACTATTTCGACTGCTTTTTAGTTTGATAGCGGGTAATTTGTCTCCAACTTTTATTTGTGCATTTACTATAAAAGTATTGGCTATTATAAAAAATATAAAAAATAGCTTTTTCATTTTACTTATTTTATAGTTTCTACCGTTTTACCACAACTCAACATCATTGACCCATAATATGGATTTTTTACAGCGTTTTCCTTGCTTAACCAATTGGCACCTTTTCCATCGTTATACATAGGGCAGAACTGATAGTAAATAGAGGATTCATATTTAGCCACTTTCATTAGACCGTACATATCTTTTGATACATTTGAAAAATGTTGACGTTGCTGTTTGATGTCTTTGCTGTCTCCAATCTGTTTTACATCTTCTTTTATTGAACTGAGAACTTTCATCCATACCATATGAACATCCATTTCAAGTTTGTCCATTTTGATGGTATTTACAGCACTCAAAAGTTCTTTTGAAGCTGAAGCAGCTTTAGTTGCATCAGAGGCAATTAATGCATCTTTTACTAGAAAATAATTTTCGAATACTGCTTTCAATTGATCTTCATTCTCTACCACGACGTTGGCTGATTCAGAATGATTACTATGACTAGCATTTCCTTCTGTAGTCGCTATCCCGATTTCTTCCTTAACAGGAACTTTTGCCACTCTTTCATATTGACAACATCCATGAAGATTGTTATATACATCATCCGGAGCAAGAAATTTATCACTATCATATCCTGCCAGGGCAATTCTTTTTAGAATTTCATCCTGGTTTGTTTTTTTTGCGTCATAGGTTAAAGTAGCCATTTGAGTATCTTGATCCCAATCTACTTTAGCTATTTTCTTGATATTACCTGTTTTTTCTATTGTTGTTTTACACATGCCACAATTACCGTAAATTTTAACTGTTTCTGTTTTTGTGTTTTTAATTTGTGCATTTGATGTGGCTGATAACAATACAACTATTGCTACCATTATTTTAATAAATGGATTTTTCATTTTTAATATTGTTTGTAACCAAAGTGAAGTACTTTTTGGTTGATTCATAAAAAAGATTTGAATATAACAGTCTAGAACGAAAAATTGTAACAACACAAACAATTGTGCAGTATTAATTATTCAAAAACTGTATTGATAGTATAGCAAAATTGCTATGAAATTGACACACTTTTGGCTGTCAAAAAATGAATTTAGCTTATTTTAGGGATTAGCCAAATGGAATAATAACCATCTGAGATAGATAGTGAAGAATTAGAAAAGTTAACTTTTTCTACCGTAAGGAAGTTAAAAATACGGGTTTCAAAATTAATTTCTGATAAAAAACTTACTGTTGGTGTGGTGCAAGTTGATGCACATCCGCAAAGAGAGTTATCGCAATTGCCATTACATCCTGTGTTTTCTTCACTATTGGATTTATCTGTACAACAACACTCTTCTTTTTCTGATTTAGAGCATGAAAGTTCTTTGTCACAAGATTTTTTTGAAGTCTTACTTCCACATGCAATAGCACTTGTAGGCATTAAAAACATGCCTAAAAATAATAATACTATAATGTGAAGTTTTTTCATATATAAAACCAAAACATCACAAAAGTACACAGATTTATATTAAATTCAATTAAGAATTTGTTAAAACGATTAAGCTATTTCACTTTTAGCGTTATTTGCTTTGAGGAATTTATCTTTTAAAATCTGCATATCCTCACTCACTTTTCTATCCAATACTTTGGCATAATGCTGAGTTGTATGAAGATTTTTATGGCCTAACATTTTGCTAACGGTTTCAATAGGGACGCCATTAGTCAATGTGACAGAAGTAGCAAACGTATGTCTGGCCATGTGGAAAGTTATTTCTTTTGGAATATCACATAAATCGCCAATTTCCTTTAAATAGGCATTCATTTTTTGGTTAGTAAGTATTGGCAGAATACTATTTTCATTTAGACATTTTGGGTGATTGCTGTATTTTTCAATTATTTCTTCAGCAATGGGTAATACCGGAATTTTAGATTTTGTTTCTGTTTTTTGACGGTTTTTGAAAATCCATTTTTCTCCATCAATGCCGATACCAATATGGTCTTTTTTCAATCCTTTTACATCAATGTAGGCTAAGCCAGTGTAGCATGAAAAAATGAAAATATCTCTAACTAATTGTAGTCTTTCTGATGAAATTTTCTTGTTGTAGATTTTCAACAATTCCTCTTCAGTCAAAAAGTCTCTTTCTACTTCTTTCATTTTGCCTTCATATCGAGTAGTTGGGTCTTTATCCAACCAATCATTATCCAAGCATATCTTGATTATTTTTCTGAAGTTTCTAACATATTTGACAGCTGTATTATTATTGCATTTTTTCACACTTCTCAAATAAAATTCAAACTCCGTTACAAAGGCATAGTCGATTTTATGGATGCTTAGATCACTCACATTATATTTCCAAAGAATGAATTCCTGAAGGTGTTTTAATGAGATTTTAAATCTCTCCAAAGTTCCATAAGCGTAACCATTTCCAATGAGGTCTTTAATTTTATCATTATGGCTTTGATAGATTGGAATGATCATGCGTTCACGTTCGTGAGTTCCGGTCAGTCTTGATTTAAAATTTTCTATCGATAGTTCTTCGTTTTTGTGAAGTAATTCCATTTGGATATCAAAAACCTTTGATTTAATTAAATCGAGATAATTATTTAATGACCTAGCTTCATCTGAGTTGCCTTTCATTTTTGATTGTTCGGCGGACCATTTTGATTTTTCAATGAATTTCTTGGTGCTGAATTCAAAACGTTCTCCGTTTACAGTTAGCCTGAAATAAATTGGCAATTGACCGTTTTTGTTAGCTTTTGAAGTTTTTGCATAAATATGCACAGTGATTTTTGCTTTCATGGTGGTGACCTTTTAATTAGTATTCAATTTAATTTTTAAACTTTTAGTAAACAAGATGTACACTTTTTGAACCAGTATTAAACTGGTTGATAGTACAGTGTTTACAGTGCTTGAGAGAATTTAGCGAGACCCAAAATTGTAGAAATTTTTAGGGTCTCGATTTTGTCCCTTTCGCATTAAGATTGAATGAATAATTTGGTATATGCTCCAAAGCAAAAAGCCGATAAATCTTAAGATTTATCGGCTTTTGTAACCATTTGTTTTTAAATGTGTGGGCGATGAGGGGTTCGAACCCCCGACCCCCTCGGTGTAAACGAGGTGCTCTGAACCAGCTGAGCTAATCGCCCTTATAACACTGCAAATATACACTAGATTTTACTATTTACAAGTGTTTTTTAATAAAATTTAATCTCTTTGAATATCTTTTAAAATAACTTTATCACCGTAATTAATGACTTCAATTATAATATCTTGATTTGCAATAGTTTTACCTTCTACTACATATAACTTCCCATTCTCAAAAGGTTTGTTACTTTTTGAAAAATCTATATCGCCATGCTCTAAACTCATTTTTATATCGTCTAACGTTACCCATTTTTCGTCAAATTTTTTATTGGCTTCTTCTCCAATTGTTAAAGGTTTAGATCGAATATCTTTTAAAGCTCTACAATTGGGTAAATAACAAAATGTAACACCGCTAGCTTCTGCTTTCTTGGTCATAAAATAATACACAAATATAATTCCGACCATTAATCCGAATAAATAAAAAGCAAGTCTATATCTTAAATTCATCTTTTATAATTTTTGGCAAAAATACGCTTAAAAAAACAAAAGCCCTAAAAAATTAGGGCTTTTGATATTTACTAAGAAAAAGAAAAATTATTTATTCTCTTTTTTCTCCATTGCAGCTTTTAAATCCGCTAATGCATCGATATCTCCTAATGTAGATTTTTCAGCATTGTTGCTTGAAGAATTTGTTTCAACAGCAGCTTTTACATTTTTCTCTTCTTCTTCACGGAAGATTGCAGTGTGTGATGCTACTACTCTTTTAAATTCTTTATTGAATTCGATAACTTTGAAATCAGCAGTTTCTCCTTTTTTCAATTTTTTACCGTCTTCTTTTTCTAAGTGACGTGTTGGAATAAAAGCAACGATATCGTCACCAAATTCAACTGTAGCCCCTTTGTCAACGATTTCAGCAATTTCTCCACTGTGGATAGTTCCTACAGCAAAACCGTCTTCGTATTTATCCCATGGATTAGAAGTCGTTTGTTTGTGACCTAAAGATAATTTACGTCCGTCAACATCTAATTCTAATACAATAACTTCTAATTTATCACCAACATTGATGAATTCAGAAGGGTGTTTAATTTTCTTAGTCCAAGATAAATCAGAGATGTATACTAAACCATCGATACCTTCTTCTAATTCAACAAATACACCAAAGTTTGTAAAGTTTCTTACAATTCCTGTGTGAGTTGAACCTACTGGGTATTTAGATGTAATATCTGTCCATGGATCTTGAGTCATTTGTTTGATACCTAATGACATTTTACGGTCATCTCTATCTAATGTTAAAACAACTGCTTCTACTTCGTCACCGATTTTCATGAAATCTTGTGCTGAACGTAAATGTGTTGACCATGACATTTCAGAAACGTGAATAAGTCCTTCAACTCCTTCAGCTACTTCAACAAATGCACCATAATCAGCAATAACAACTACTTTTCCTTTTACTTTATCTCCAACAGCTAAGTCAGCTCCTAAAGCATCCCAAGGATGAGCGTTTAATTGTTTTAAACCTAATTGAATTCTTGTTTTCTCATCATCGAAATCAAGGATTACAACGTTTAATTTTTGATCTAATTCTAATACTTCACTTGGGTGATTGATTCTAGACCAAGACAAGTCAGTAATGTGAATTAAACCATCTACACCACCTAAGTCAATGAACACACCATAAGAAGTGATGTTTTTAACCACACCTTCTAATACTTGTCCTTTTTCTAATTGACCGATGATTTCTTTTTTCTGTACTTCAATATCAGCTTCGATAAGCGCTTTATGAGATACTACTACGTTTTTAAATTCGTGATTAATTTTCACAACTTTAAATTCCATAGTTTTGTTTACATATTGATCGTAGTCGCGGATTGGCTTCACATCAATTTGAGAACCTGGTAAGAATGCTTCAATTCCGAAAACATCTACAATCATACCACCTTTAGTTCTACACTTAACAAAACCGTTAACAATTTCTCCAGTTTCGTTAGCAGAGATAACTCTATCCCATGCTTTGATAGTTCTTGCTTTTCTGTGCGATAATACTAACTGACCTGTTTTGTCCTCACGGATGTCAATTAATACTTCTACTTTGTCCCCAACTTTTAAGTTTGGGTTGTAACGAAATTCGTTTAATGAAATAACACCTTCTGATTTAGCATTGATGTCAACGATAGCGTCTCTATCCGTGATTCTAACTACAGTTCCTTCTACTACTTCGTCGTCTTTAGTGTCGATGAAAGTTTTAGTAACTAAATCTTCAAATTCTTGTAAGTTTTTTTCGTCAACTACATCTATACCTTCTGCATAGTTATGCCAGTTAAAATCTGCTAAAAACTGTTCTTGTGTTTTTGTTGTTTCAGACATGCTGATAATAAAATTTGTATTCTGTGTTTTTTAGTGAGTTTCTAATGCAGTGTAAAAACAACAGAAGTGATTTTTGTAAATTATTGATACCCAATGGAAACTCATCTCTGCCAAAAGGTTTGCAAAAGTAATAATTATTTATGAAATAGCAATGGGTTTGTGAAGAAAAATGACATACTGTAAAATGTTTTTAATTTTTATATTTACAATGAATTACAAAAGATTATAAATAATTGTAAATGTTTGTACGAGGAACGTGCATATATTTATGAGTTATAGGTAACTTTATGAAACGACACACTAACATATTAACTTTCGTTTTGACAATTGGACTTTATGCTTGTAACAATGTTGCAGACAAAACATCTAAGAAAGAGCAACAATTTGATTGCAATTCGCTTACTGACAAAAAAGTGATTTTTGAAATTACCAAATCAATTATTGAGAAACAGAACAACAAACAAATTTGGAACATATCTGAAATTGATACAACAGACTTCTTTATAACCGAAGACTATTTTACAAATCCTAAGACAAAAAGCAGATTGGTTCTTATTGGTGGCAATGCGGCTATGTCTTCAGGAACAGCAGACAACTTACTTATTCTGTTTTCGTGTTCAGACACATTGAATATTATTTGGGCGGGACAAGTTGGCGACTTCAATCAAACTGACATTATAGACTTAAATGGTGACGGAATAAAGGAAATAGTTTGTAACTCAAGTATGATGTGGATGGGAGAATGTAATGACAATTACAACATTTTTAATTTCAAAGACCGTAAACAAAATTTCGTTTTTACTTCACATTCAACCTCAGTTTTGGACTGTGGTCGCGACAATATAGGCGAGTTATATAAACTTGGCGACACGCTTGAACTTAATCTTGGTTGTTCGCTAATAAAACTTAACGACAAAGGATTTAGTGTTCGACAAATTAAGACAACAAAAATTCATAATGGCGGACAAACGGACGAAGAAATTATGAAGAACTTAAAAGTAATTATTGACACGACAACTATAAAATTGAAATGAGAAAAGCTGCCTATAACAGCACCTACCCAAAAGGCGGGGTTTCGTGTTCCAATGACAGTTTTGTGATTAATTAAACATTAGTTTTCAAATCAAGTTTTGTGGTAAAAATACCGCCCTTCGGGTAGCTGCAAAACGTTGGCAGTAATTTTACGAACGTAAAACCGAAAACAAAAATATTACTATGAGATATTTATTAATTTTATTTATCACATTATCTTTATTTTCTTGTAATGGACAAGATGATATACCTAAAGAATTAAAATTATCATTTGAATATCTAAATAAAAATTGGGATTCTAAAGAAATTGGGATTTTTAAGAACATCTCAGAAAAAGACACTACAACTCCGCAAAATTATCATTTTGGAATTGGAATGAATTTACGAAATAACTTATTAAGACATAATGAAAATTCAGAAGTAATAACTAAATTTTTCGATTCACTTGGAATTCATCATTTTGATAATATGTCTTCAATTATTTTGACTTCTTATCATAGATATTTAAATAATGAAAAAATAGAATTACAATCCCAAGTAGATGAATACATTAAAATTTGGAAACCTATTATTGATTGTGAAAAAAAACAAAAAAAAATGCACTAGAATTTTATAATAAATATAAAGTTGGTGATACTTTAAACATAAAAATGCCAGTTAGTGAAAATAATAGTGCCATTGATTATCCTTGTGGCAATGGAACTTTGGAATGGGAATTTGATGAGTCAAAAGATTTGTCTATAACTGCAATAATAACCAAAAAGTTTAATATTAACGATGAGTCCAATGTCTTTTTTAAAGTTAAAGTAATAAGTAAAAATCACTTAAAAACTAAAATTATGATGATTGAAGTGAATAATGGAGATGAATTTGACTTTACTCTTTTAACTGCTTGGAAAATAGAATAAAAAACTACTGCCAACCACCGTTTGTGGCAATTACTAGGGGTAGTATTTTTTTGAATTTTTTCCGAAAATTCTATGAGTAGTTTTGTACTTGTAACCTTTTGTTATAAATTTACGCAACTGCCACAAGCCGTCAAACATCAAACCCTCTCACCCACCAATTCCATCACCAAATCAAACTGTTCTTGTTTGCTCATAGCAGAATTGTCAATTTCGATAGCATCAACTGCTTTTTCTAGTGGAGAATCTTCACGGTGTGTGTCGATATAATCGCGTTCTTGTACGTTTTGTAATACTTCTTGGTAAGTCACGTGTTGTCCTTTTTCGATTAATTCATTGAAACGTCTTTCGGCACGGGTTTGCGCACTGGAGTTCATGAAAATTTTCAATTCAGCTTCAGGAAAAACTACAGTTCCTATATCTCTTCCGTCCATTACAATAGCTTTGTTTTTGCCCATTTCTTGTTGGGAAGCTACCAATTTACTTCGCACTTCAGAAATCTCAGCTACTTGACTCACGCAACGAGACACGTCAAGCGTTCTGATTTCTTTTTCAACATTTATTCCATTGACATACATTTCGGCAAATCCAAGAGCTTCATTAAAGTGAAATTGCAATTTTATATTGGGTAAATCTTTAACTAAGGCTTCTTTATCCAAATGATTTTCTGAAACATACCCATTTTGCATCGCATAAAAAGTCACCGCACGATACATAGCACCAGTGTCTACATAAACGTATCCCAACTTTTTAGCCAATTGTTTCGCTAAAGTACTTTTTCCGGTGGACGAAAATCCGTCTATGGCAATTGTAATTTTTTTCAAACTCTTTTATGTTTGTGGTTTATTCAGGAGACAGAATTCGTAATTCGTAATTCAAATTTATTGCAAATTAATCATCATTCCAAATAAACTTGTGTTAGCAGCAGCCGTGTATCTTGAATACGAATAATCAAATCGGACTGTTCCAAAGCGAATGCCGAAACCTGCTGAAATTCCAGAAAAATTTCTTTGTTCTAGAATTCGAAGTTCTTCGGCTCTTCTGAAATTATATCCTAAACGAATGCTAAACCCTTTATCTGGAAACAACTCTGCTCCCATGATAACGTGACGCAAGGCATTGTTGAAAAACGATACTTTTTCTTCTTGCACAGAACCATCTAACGAACCTTCTGCTCTATTGGGATTTGAAAAGGCTACTTGCCATTGTTGCAGGTTTTCTAACGTGAAATGCCAACGAATAGGCACATTTTCCATCAATTGAGAGATTCCAAAATCTATGGCTAGAGGCAATTTTTCGTTGTTATCGGCAAAAGGTTTTATTTGATAACCAATATTTCTGATGGCTAAACCATAATTGATATCATTAGGTTCATCAATATACAAAACTCCCAAATCAACAGCTGCTCCAAACGAACTATAGGATTCTAAACTTGACGAAATTAATTTGGCATTAGCACCTACATAAAAATCGCTCCAAGGAATATTTAGTGCATATCCAAATGATACAGCAATTTCGCTTCCTGTAAATTCTCCAGTGATGTTTCCTAATTCGTCTCTGCCTTCAAAATTTCCATAATTGATGTAATTTACACCACCATGAAACGTTTGCACGTGTCTGTCGTATGTGTAAGCATAAGCGGCTGTTCCGTATGTAATTTCCCCATAATAATTGCCGTAATTCGCAGATAAACGATTATCCATTTCAGGATTTATGGTTGCAGGATTATAAAACGCTTGATTGACATCGTAATCCACAACGGTAACGGTTTTGCCACCTAAAGCCGCTTGTCTTGGAGATTGTGCTAGGTTCAAAAATTGATATACGTATTTACCTCCTATTTGACCAAAAGATATGGTTGAGAGGAAAATAAAACATATAATAAGACAATTCTTTAACATAGCAAATGTTGAGTCAACGTTTATAACGCGGATGCGAAGATAAAATTATATAATTCAATATACAAAATTGTTTTAGAGGAATGAATTGATCGTTTGAATTTTATATATTTACTTATTAAATCAAAGTAAATGCTAAAAAAAATATTTGATATACTATTTAATAAAAGGAATCAAGAACTAACTAATGAACTCAAAAAAAATCTATATTTTAAAAGTAATGGAGAAATGAGTAGTAATTCAAAAAATACCAATTATGAAAAAACACTAAACAGAGGTGAAAAATTTTCTATAACTGCACCAGATTTAGGTAAAAATAAAGATGTAATAATAACAAATTGGTTAAAAAAAACAGATGAAATTATCAAATCTGGAGACGTTATTTGTGAAATAGAAAATGATAAAGTTGTCATGGAATTAGAAAGCTTCGTAACAGGAAAAATCATTTATATGCATTCCTTGAATCAAAAAATTAAACCAAATACTGAAATATGTATTATTGAAGGATTGTAAATGAAAAAAAGCTTTTTGTAAATCTACTTTTGAAGGTCTGCAAAATTTGATATTAGAATTTAAAATGATAAAAATTGAATAACAGTCTATGCTCAACAATCTACCCAAATACATTTCACTAACTTTTGAACTGACAACAATTGCAACTTTGTTTCTTTTTATTTGGACCATTAAAAACTCTAATTTAGAACAGACACGAAAAAAAGCATCGCCAATTTTTATTGGTTTGATGCTATGGTTGTTTTTTCAAGGTTTTTTGACTTTAAAAAATATTTATAATTCTGATACAAATACTTTTCCTCCAAAAATAATATTGACAGGCATTTTACCAGCATTGGTAACAATTATTTTATTATTCGCAACCTCAAAAGGCAGACAATTTATTGATAGTTTACCTCTTAAAAACTTAACGTATTTAAACATAGTAAGAATACCTGTTGAAATAGTTTTGTATTGGCTTTTTCTCCACAAAACAATTCCAGAATTAATGACTTTTGAAGGTAGAAATTTTGACATTCTTGCTGGAATTTCTGCTCCTTTTATAGCTTACTTTGGACTGACAAAAACAAAAATAAGCCAACAAACAGTTTTAATATGGAATTTTATTTCTCTTGGTCTTTTATTAAATATTGTTGTGAATGCTCTTTTTTCTACACCTTCACCCATTCAACAATTGGCTTTTGACCAACCTAATATTGCCATTTTAAATTTTCCGTTTAGTTGGTTACCCACTTTTATAGTTCCAATTGTTTTATTTGGTCATTTAACTTGCATTAGACAATTGCTAAAAAACAAAAAATCCCAAGTCTACTAAACTTGGGATTTTTTATATAGTCTAAATTCTAAATTTAAAAATTAAGAAAGCGCTTTTTTCACTTGGTCAGCTGCTTCTTGGAATTGTACAGCTGATAAAATTGGCATTCCAGAATTATCGATTAATTCTTTAGCAATTTCAGCATTTGTACCTTGTAATCTTACAATGATTGGCACTTTAATAGCGTCACCCATGTTTTTGTAAGCATCTACAACTCCTTGTGCTACTCTATCGCAACGAACAATTCCACCAAAAATGTTGATTAAAATGGCTTTTACGTTTGGATCTTTTAAGATGATTCTGAAAGCAGTTTCCACACGTTTTGCATCTGCAGTTCCACCAACGTCTAAGAAGTTTGCTGGTTCAAAACCTGCATATTTAATTAAGTCCATTGTTGCCATAGCTAAACCTGCACCGTTTACCATACATCCTACAGTTCCGTCAAGATCAACATAGTTTAATCCAACTTCTTTCGCTTCTACTTCAATTGGGTTTTCTTCTCTAACGTCACGCATTTCAGCAATTTTTGCTTGTCTGTATAAGGCGTTATCGTCAATATTTACTTTAGCATCAACAGCCATGATTTTATCATCCGAAGTTTTTAAAACTGGATTAATTTCAAACATAGAAGCATCTGAAGCCATATAAGCATTGTATAATGAAGCTACAAATTTCACCATTTCTTTAAAAGCATTACCACTTAGCCCTAAGTTAAAAGCAATTCTTCTCGCTTGAAAACCTTGTAATCCTACAGCAGGATCAATTTCTTCTGTGAAAATTAAATGTGGTGTGTGTTCTGCTACTTCTTCGATATCCATTCCACCTTCAGTAGAATACATGATCATATTTCTTCCAGTTGCTCTGTTTAAAAGAACTGACATATAAAACTCAGAAGTTTCACTTTCACCAGGATAATAAACATCTTCAGCTACTAAAACTTTGTGAACTCTTTTTCCTTGAGGTGGTGTTTGTGGTGTAATTAAATCCATACCAATAATTTGACCTGCTAATTCAGCTACTTGGTCTAAATTTTTAGCTAATTTAACTCCTCCACCTTTTCCTCTTCCTCCAGCATGGATTTGAGCTTTAATCACGTGCCATCCAGTTCCTGTTTCTGCAGTTAACTGTTTTGCCTTTGCTACTGCTTCTTCTGCATTGTTAGCTACATAACCTCTTTGGATGCGAACACCGTGACTCGCTAATATTTCTTTACCTTGATATTCGTGTAAATTCATAATTGTGATGCGTTTATCTTGTTTAAAAAGTGCCACAAAAATAACAAACTATTCTGTAACTCACTAACTATTTTCTTTTTTTTTATTAAGACTTGAACTACTCTTAATTGTTGTGTATAAACAAACATTTTTTATTGAAATTAATTATTTTTATAACAAAATGTTATTTTTTGTTATTTTTCTCTAAAAATTTAAAATTGTAATTATTTTACCTATAAATTTGCATTCTTAAAAAACAGGAAAAATGAAAACACAAGAATTACTTCAACTAGTAAATGAATTTGATAGCCCATTGTATGTTTATGATGCGGAAAAAATAGAAGCACAATATAAAAGACTTACAAAAGCGTTTAATAAAGTAGAGCGTTTTAGAGTACATTATGCTGTTAAGGCTCTTTCAAATATTTCTGTTTTGAGGTATTTAAAAACTTTAGGTTCTTGCTTGGATACTGTTTCCATTCAAGAAGTTAAATTAGGTCTTCATGCTGGTTTTGATCCTTCGCAAATCATTTATACGCCTAATGGAGTTTCTATGGAAGAAATAGAAAAGGTGGCATCTTTAGGGGTTCAAATTAATATTGACAATCTTTCTATATTGGAGCAATTTGGTACAAAACATCCTAAGACACCTGTTTGTATTCGTATAAATCCACACGTTATGGCTGGTGGAAATGCTAATATTTCTGTGGGACATATTGATAGTAAATTTGGTATTTCTATTCATCAATTGCCTCATTTGTTGCGTATTGTCGAAAATACTAAAATGCACATCAACGGTATTCACATGCATACTGGTTCTGATATTTTGGATGTTGGTGTGTTTTTATATGCTGCTGAAATTTTATTTGATACAGCTAAACATTTCAAGGAATTAGATTTTATTGACTTTGGAAGTGGTTTTAAAGTTCCTTACAAAAAAGATGATATTGAAACTGATGTAGAAGAATTTGGAAAAAAATTAACGAAACGATTTTTAGCTTTTGAAAAAGAATATGGTCGCGATTTAACTCTTGCTTTTGAACCTGGAAAATTTTTGGTTAGTGAAGCAGGTTATTTCTTAGCTAAAGTAAATGTAGTAAAACAAACAACTTCAACGGTTTTTGCAGGAATTGATTCTGGTTTTAATCATTTGATTCGTCCGATGTTGTATGGTTCTCAGCATCATATTGAAAATATTTCTAATCCTAAAGGAAAGGAACGCTTCTACTCTATCGTAGGTTATATTTGTGAAACGGATACTTTTGCCAATAACCGAAGAATTTCTGAAATTACTGAAGGTGATATTTTGTGTTTCAGAAATGCTGGTGCCTACTGTTTTTCAATGGCTTCTAACTATAATTCAAGAGTTAAACCAGCAGAAGTATTATGGTTGAACGGAAAAGGACATTTAATCAGACAAAGAGAAACTTTTGAAGACATTTTGAGAAATCAGGTTGAGATTAGTTTTTAATTAAAACTTCATATAAAATCAAAAACACGAATTAGTAAAATTAATTCGTGTTTTTTTATTCTCTTTTCTCTTTATTCTTTTCTCTTTATTCTTTTCTCTTTATTCTTTTCTCTTTATTCTTTCTTCAAAACTTCCTGCAACAATTCTGCTTCTGTACCATTTGGTAAGGTAATTTTCAACAGTATGGATAAGGTTGGGGCAATTTGAGTAATTACTTTTCTATCATAGCTTTCTCCTTTTTTGATGTTTGTACCGTAAAACAACAAAGGTACGTGCGTATCATAGGCATAAGGACTTCCATGTGTTGTTCCTGTGGTTGAATATTCTAAATAGCCTGGTTTTTCTAAGAAAACTAATTCTCCGTTTTGTTTTGGATCATAGCCTCTTGCTATACAATCTAAATAAAAATCACTTTTTGATGACTGTTGGATTTCTTCTTCGGTGTAAACTCTACTTATAAATTTGTGTGTGTATATGTAATTTTTGAAGGTTTCTTTTACTTCGTTTAAAGATAATCCTTTTGATTTTATCAGAGCTTTATTGAAAAACACATTGGAATTTGAGCAATTTAAAACTAAGTCTTCTCCATAAGTGGTTTTAGAGAATGCTATTAAATCATTGGTAAACGATTTTGAATTTAAATTAGTAACATCGTATTTATTATCTTTTAAATAGGTAACATTTTCAGCTCCAGCATGATCAGCGGTTAAGAAAATCAAATAATTTCCTTTTCCTACTTGTTTGTCTAAATAGGTTATGAATTCGCCTAAAGTTTCATCTAAACGCAAATAAGTGTCTTGTAATTCAATAGAACGTGGTCCAAGAATGTGTCCGATATAATCTGTGGAAGAGAAACTTACTGAAAGAAAGTCTGTGATTTCATCTTTTCCAAGGGCTTCTTTTTCGATAGTTCGTTTGGCTAAATCCACTAGCAAATTATTTCCATAAGGCGTTGAACGTAAAACGCCTGCATCATTGTTTTCATACATATCTTTTAGGTTGTACGGAAAAAATGGTGCTTTTTTGAATAACTTTCCTTCATAAGGACTATTGTCGTTTAGACTTTCGTTGTAGGTTTCTTTGGGTCTTAATAATTCCCAACCTTTATCAATGTATTTTTGAAAATTCTTTTCTGCATTAAACTCTTGAAGCCATTTTGGCAATTCATTTCCATAGTAAGTACTTGAAATAAATTCTCCTGATTTTCCGAACCAAAAAGCCCAATCTGCAAAGTGTCCGGCAGGCAATATAGCTCCTCTATCTTTTAAACTCATGCCAAAAACTTTTCCTTTGAAATTGGTTGCCAGTTTTAATTCATCAGTAATTGTTGTGCTTAAAAGGTTTCTTGGTGACATTTTTCCTTCACTTTCTGCACTGCTTCCTAAAATTGAAACAGTTGCATCATCTGTACAATACATGTCTTTTCCTGTTGATTTGTTGAACCAATCATTTCCAACAATTCCGTGAACGCTTGGGGTTGTTCCTGTAAAGACAGAAGCGTGTCCTGGTCCAGTATAAGTGGGAAAATAATTATAATGTGTGTTGTGGAATGTGTATCCTTCTTTCATTAGTTTTTTGAAACCATTTTCAGTAAAATCGCTTTCAAAACGGTATAAATATTCCATTTTCATTTGATCTACTACAATTCCAACTATTAATTTGGGTTTGTTTTGAGCGTTTGTAATGATAGAAGCAAGCAAAGAAAATGCAAAAAATATCTTTTTCATCATAAATTGTATTGAATTACAAAAATAAGGAATAGATATGATTTGTATGTGATGAAATTATTAAAATAAGTCTAAAACATTTAGAGGAAGAAAATAAATACAATTATAGCTAATGCTTATTTTGAGTGTTTGAACTTGTAATTGTATTGTTTTAAGTTAGAACTAACTCTTTTATTTGAAGAAACTAAACTTGTATCATCAATAAACTCATCATTTGAAATTGTTTTGGTATTTGCTTTAAAAGTTTCTGCTCCTAAATTTTCAATGTAATTGCTTATGAATTGATTGAGAATAGTAAGTTTGTCTTTTTCAACTGAATAAATGGAACTTTTTCCTGAAAATGAGATATTTATTAAGTTGGCTTTTTTAAGTTCTAACAGATGATTGGAAACGGTTGATTGTGCTAGAGGAAGTATCTCAACAATGCTTCCACAAGAGCAAGATTCTTTGTCTAGCAATATATTCATAATTTGAATTCTTGCAGGATGTCCTAAGGCTTTAAAAACTTCTGCTATATTATTGATATCTTCCTTAAAACCAATACGTTTAGTTAGTCCCATTTTGATTAAGTTTGTGCTATTAATCGCAATTTAACGATAATAGTTTCACATAAACAAAAGTTGTCAACAATTTAAGATTAAATGATTGTAAAGTTCGATGAACAGCAAAAGTCAACTAAAAAAACAGGCATGGATTTTATGCTAAAAATTATTTTTCTAGTTCAATGTTATATTCAATAATCATATCATCATACGTAATGTATAATTGTCTTCTGTTGTTTTGTTTTTTTCTGGTAAAAACAGAAACTACGCATTCGATACCATCATTATCAACGCAATTAAAGGAAGAAATAATATCTGATTCTGTATTTTTAACATCATTGTATTTTATGATATTAAACAATTGAACTTCTTCAGAATAAACTATTACTCTATGACTAACACCATCAATTTTTATAATCATTTCTGAATTTACTGGTTTTGTCCATTCTGACCATTTTCCTTTAGTATTCATTTCTGTAACGGAAAAACTTGTAGTTTTGAATAAAAACTGTTGGCTATAAGACGAAAAACCAATAAATAAAACGAATAAAACTATTTTAAACTTGTTGTGCATTTCTATTAAAATTGAAATTGTTGTGTTGCTACTTGTGCTTGATGAAACTCTTCCATCACATTATTAATGATAGTTTCAACGGGTAATATATCATGGATTAACCCTGAAATTTGTCCGATTTCTAATTCGCCTTCTATCAAATCTCCTTCAAACATTCCTCTTTTTGCTCTTCGTTTTCCTAAAAGTGTTTCTAATTCTTCTTTGGAAGGACATTTGGTATACAACTCTTGGATATCGTTATAGAACTTATTTTTAACTAATCGCACTGGAGCTAATTCTTTCAAGGTTAATTGTGTGTCACCTTCATTAGCGTTTACCACAGTGGTTTTAAAAGCTGTGTGTGCACTTGATTCTATTGATGCTACAAATCGAGTTCCCATTTGAACTCCATCTGCACCTAAAACCATGGCTGCTAACATTCCTCTACCTGTAGCTATTCCACCAGCAGCAATCAAAGGGATTTCTATATTTTCTCTTACTATCGGAATTAGTGTCAATGTTGTTGTTTCATCTCTTCCATTGTGTCCTCCTGCTTCAAAACCTTCAGCTACAACAGCATCTACACCTGCTTCTTGAGCTTTTATGGCAAATTTAGAACTGCTTACAACATGAACAACTTTTATGCCATTATCTTTTAAATGTTGTGTCCAGGTTTTAGGATTTCCTGCTGAAGTAAAAACTACTTTGACTTTTTCTTCTATAATAATTTTTATGATTTCTTCTATATCTGGATAAAGCATTGGTACATTTACTCCAAATGGATTATGGGTTGCTTTTTGACATTTTTGAATATGTTCTCTTAAGACATCTGGATACATGGAACCTGCTCCTATTAATCCTAATCCACCTGCGTTACTAACTGCACTTGCTAATTTGTAACCGCTGTTCCATATCATTCCTCCTTGTATAATTGGGTATTTAATTTGTAAAAGGCTTGTAATTTTATTCATTACTGTTTAATTGTATTGTTTTATTAAATTGAAAATTATTGTTTGATAATTTTTCCTTTAATAGTTGATGCTGGTGAAGAAATTTGGTAATAATAAACTCCTGAACTAAAGTTTTCTAAATTGAACTGTTGAATTTTTTTAGTAATAGTTTCTTCTTTTACCAGTTGACCTAAACTATTGAATATTAATATCGTTCCATTTTTAATTTCACTAACTAAAGTAACTTGTTCGTTAGCTGGATTAGGGTATAATATTGGATTGTCTACTGTGAAGTTTATAGCGTTTAAAGCGTTTGTTAATGCCAATTGGAAATCAGGAATTCCGTACCCTTTTTGATTGGTTGGGTTAGCGAATAAATCTGCTGATTCTATAATAAATTGTTTTAGTTGAACATTAGTAAGACTTGGTACTGCTGACCAAAAAGAAGCTACCATTCCAGCCATAACTGGACTTGAAAAGGATGTACCATTTGAAGTAACTATCGCTCCTGCTGTGTTGCTGATTGTTGTTCCTAATCCTTTTGCACAGACATCTGGTTTGACTCTTCCGTCAAATGACGGACCAATGGAACTGAAAGTGGCATAGGCTTCATTGCTACCTACTGCACCAATAGCTAATGCGTGAGTGGCTTCTGCTGGAACTCCTATATGAGGATTTGAACTATTTCCTGAATTTCCTGCGCTTACTACTACCATCATTCCTTTGGTAAAAGCCATATTGGCACCTCTTGATGCAAAAGCGGTTGTTCCATTCATATCGCTATAGGTATAACTGTAAGAAGGATTATCATATCCAAAATAACCTAAGGAACTATTTATTATATCTACTCCTAAAGAATCTGCTACTTCAGCTGCTTCTACCCAATAAGATTCTTCTACTGGATTTTCTTCATTAACATCTTCTGTGATGAATAAATAATACTGTGCATCTGGAGCTGTTCCTACTAATTGCCCATCAGCAAATCCTCCCATACAGGAAAGAACGTTTGTACCATGATTGTGGCGTGAAAAATAATTGGTATTTCTATCAGGAAAATTATAACCCCCTAAAATTTGGTTATTTGTCATTAGGTTTTGAAAAGGGGCTGCTGTGTTTGCATTGGTAAAACCAGAATCTAAAACGGCAATGATTTTTCCTTGTCCTGTATAATTTTGTTGGTGCAATAAATGCCCATTTAGCATTTGTATTTGGTTGGCAGAATTTCCGTAGTTGTATGTAACTTGTTCTTCTGTATGTTTATTGACTTTATTTAATTTATAATTTGAGGGTTGAGCTAGTCTTGTATTTAGCGATGAATTTGCAAAGTCTATAGATTGAACGAATGATAAAACGGATAAAGCTTGAATATCGGATTGTGTGCCTCTTATGTGTATTGCATTTAACCATTTGGATTTGGCCATTACAGTAATTCCAGTGGAAGCAGCTATTTGATCAATGTATGGTTGATGAACAGGAACGTCGGTAACATCTAAAGCAATATTTTGTGCCGTTCTTCTATCTAAAGCTCTTTGAGAAAGCATAGATAAAGGGTTTGCTAAAAAAGTAGTTGCGTTAGGTTTATTGGTAAAATATACCCATGCATCTTCCTGAGAAATAGCACTATTAAAAATGAGCAAGACAATAATTAAGAGTAACTTTTTCATTTTTTTCAATTTTACATCAAATATATAAAATTCTTTAAAAAGCTTTTATATTATTGTGAAATAAATGAAGATACTATATACCAGTCGATATTTTTTTTAAGAAATTACACCACTGCCTAGCAACTCTTCTCCTTCATACCAAGCCACAAATTGTCCTTCTGTAATAGCGGATTGAGGGTTTTCAAAAGTAACATACATTCCTGATTCAAATTGATATAATACTGCTTTTTCTAAGGGTTGACGATAGCGTATGCGTGCCATTACTTCTCTTGTTTCATTTGGCTTTAGTGTCAAATCTTCTCTTATCCAATGTACTTCTGGAGCTTTAACGAACAACGCATTTTTGAATAAACCAGGATGATTAGCACCTTGTCCTGTGTAAATGATATTATTGTCCACATCGGTTTGAATGATGAATAGTGGTTCTTTTGTACCTCCTACATTCAATCCTTTTCTTTGTCCATTCGTAAAATAATGTGCTCCTTGATGTTTTCCTACAACTTTTGCTTTGGCTGTAGAAAAATCCAATTTCCTAGATTGATATGCAAATGCATCTTCAAGATTTACGTGTTCTGTGGTTTCTAACTCAAAGACTTCATCGTTAGCATCAATTTCAAGAATAATTCCTTCTTTTGGCTGTAATTTTTGTTGAAGAAATTCAGGTAAACGAACTTTTCCTATGAAACATAAGCCTTGTGAATCTTTTTTATCTGCTGTTATTAAATCCATTTGAGCTGCGATTTCTCTAACTTGGGGTTTTGTTAATTCTCCTATGGGAAATAAAGCTTTTGCCAATTGTTCTTGTGATAATTGACACAAGAAATAGGATTGATCTTTGTTATCGTCTTTTCCAGCTAAAAGTTGAAAAACTTCTTTTCCATCTTTTTCTATGCTTGATTTTCTGCAATAATGTCCTGTTGCCACATAGTCTGCTCCTAATGACATTGCAATTTTCATGAAAACATCAAATTTAATTTCTCGATTACAAAGAACATCTGGATTTGGGGTTCTTCCTTGTTCATATTCTTTGAACATATAATCGACAATTTTTTCTTTATATTCTTCTGATAAATCTACTGTTTGGAATGGAATTCCTAATTTTTCGGCTACTAAAAGGGCATCATTACTATCTTCTAACCAAGGACATTCATTGGAAATTGTAACTGAATCATCGTGCCAATTTTTCATAAAAAGACCTATGACTTCATAGCCTTGCTCTTTCAATAAATAAGCAGCAACACTTGAATCTACTCCACCAGAAAGTCCAACTACGACTCTTTTCATTTTTTATTATTATTTTGCCACAAAGTTACGAAGGCTCAATGTTTTTTTTATTTATTTCACAGATTTTTAAGGATTTTCTTTTAAAAACGGCTGCAATTTAATATCTATTTTTTCTTCTCTGTTTGTTTTTTTTCTTTCTTTAGTTCTCTGTCTTTCATTTCTCCTGGGATTTTCTCTCCTTTTGCATTTACAGTGTATTCAAAATTTTTTGCAGTGAATTTTCTAGCTGTTTCTTCTTTAATTACTTTTCCATTTTCGTATGTTTTCCAAACTCCAGATTTTAGTCCATTGGTATATTGACCTTGAAGAATCATATTTCCTAAACCGTCATAAAAAGTTGCCATTCCATGAAGTTGATCATTTTTATAATTTAAGTCTTCGAGAATTTTTTCATTTACACCAAATCTTTTGTAGTTGCCATCACGCTTTCCATCAACATAATTTAAAGCTTCAGCTAATGAACCATCATCATAAAATATTTTTTTTATTCCATTTAGCTTTCCTTTTTTGTAATTTTCACTGATCATGACAATTTTGGATTCTTTGTGGTAGATTTTCCATTCTCCTTCGTGAAGCTTATTTACCAATAGCCCTTCATTAACAATGTTATCTTTTCTATCAAACATGGTTACATAACAAGTATCTTTTCCTTTTGAAAAATCTCTGGTAGCGATTACTTTTCCAGCTTTTGTATCATCAAAATACTTAAAAACTCCTGTTTCTTTCCCATGATTGAAAACTCCTTCATATCTAGGTCTTTTAGATTCATCATAAGTTCCTTTCCACAAACCATGACGTTCTCCTTTTTCGTCAAACTGATTAATTTTTTCTTGAGAATAATTTAATAATCCTCCAAATAAAAACAGTAACACTAATAAATTCTTCATTTTTTAACAGTTGTTTTATTATTTATTTAATTTAATAGCAAAATTTAATTTAAAATTAAACAAGACTATATGTATAGTTAAATTGTCTTAATTTTTTGTTTTTTTATCCAATTTTGTTTTTCATTTTGTTTAATCTTTTTTAGATTTGGATAAACAAAAAACATTTATACTATGAAAAACATTGCAAAATTAATCAAATTAACTTTAATCATCACTACGAGTGTGATGATGTTTTCGTGTTCTAACGATGATGACAACACTGCTCCTACACCAGTTGATAACAGCATAGCTGGTATTGCATCACGTACACCTGAATTCTCTTCTTTAGTAGCTGCATTAGCTAAAGCTGATTTAGTACAAACATTAAGCCAAGATGGTTCATTAACCGTTTTTGCTCCTACTAATGATGCTTTTGCTGCATTTTTATCTGCAAACGGATTTGCTAATTTGGATGCTGTGCCTACACCTGTTTTAAGAGAGATATTGCTAAATCATGTGGTTAGTGGCACAAACTTATCTACTGGCTTATCTACTGGTTATGTAAAAACTCTTGGAAAAGGTTCAGCTTCAGCAACTAATACTTTAAGTATGTTTATTAATACTTCAAGTGGTGTTAGACTTAATGGAGTATCAAACGTAACTCAGGCTGATATTATTGCTACAAATGGAGTAATTCACAAAGTTGATGCTGTTATTGGTTTGCCAACTATTGCAACTCATGCAACAGCTAATTCAAATTTTTCAACTTTGGTTGGATTATTGGATACTCAAGGTTTAGTGCCAACTTTAAGTGGAACATCTGGTTCTCCATTTACTGTTTTTGCTCCTTCTAATGCTGCATTTACTACTTTTGAAACGCAAAACCCAGGCACTTTAGCTAGTTTGACATCTGCTCAAGTTACTTCAGTATTAACTTATCATGTTGTTGCAGGTGCAAATGTTTTATCTACTGGCATTCCTACAACGCCTATCACTACTTTTGAAACTGGTACTTTCACAATTGCTGGTACTGTTATAACTGATGAACAAAATAGAAATACTAATATTGTAGCTGTTGATGTTCAGTGTTCGAATGGAGTGATTCATGTAATTGATAATGTGTTATTACCAACTTTATAAGATTAAATAGTTTAAAAAAAATTGCTGTTAAAGAAAAAGCCATTCGTTAATTTGAATGGCTTTTTGATATTATAAATTATTTTTTCTTTTGTGCTTTAGCTTCTTCTGCTTGTTCCATCATTTCTCTCATTTTTCTTTGGAACTTGCTTTCAGTTTTTGGTTTGGTTTTATTTTCTTGAATTTTTGCATGAATTTTATCTTCATTCACGATATATTTTTTAATTACTAGCATAATTCCGATTGTAATTAAATTGGATATAAAATAATACAAACTCAAACCAGAAGCATAATTGTTGAAGAATATCAACATCATAACTGGAGAAATGTAAATCATAATTTTCATGATTTTACCCATATCTGGCATACCTTCTTGTGTTGGTGCACTCATTTGTTGATCACCAGTTGTCATTCTCATATAGAAAAAGATTGCTACAGAAGCTAAAATGGGAAACAAACTAACGTGATCTCCATAAAAAGGAATCTTAAATGGTAATTGATAAATGCTGTCATAAGAAGATAAATCGTCTGCCCATAAAAACGATTTTTGTCTCAAATCGAACATGGATGGGAAAAACTGAAATAGGGCATAAAAAACTGGAATTTGCATCACTGCTGGTAAACATCCTGCCATAGGGTTCACTCCTGCTTTGGAATACAACTTCATGGTTTCTTGTTGTTTTTTCATTGCATTATCCTTGTATTTAACGTTTAATTCGTTAATTTCAGGACGAAGTACTTTCATTTTTGCTTGTGACAAGTATGATTTATATGTTACTGGTGACATTGCTAATCTTACTAAAATAGTAAAGAAAATAATTGACAATCCATAAGGCATAAATCCACTAATAAAACCGAAAACTGGAATGAAAATCCAACGGTTAATCCATCCGAAAATTCCCCATCCTAATGGTAGAATATCGTCTAAATTTCTTTCGTAATCGTTAAGGGTCTTATATTTTGTTGGTCCATAATACCAATTCATAGCGTAATTTACTTCTCCATTTTTAAAATCTAATGGAATTTTTGCCATGAAGTTTTTGGTATATAAAGTATCTATTTCTTCATCAACAACTAAGTTTTCTGATTTTAATTCAACTGTTTTGAAAGGTGTATCGGTTAATAAAACAGATACAAAGAAAAATTGGTGAAAGGCAATATATGTAGCATTTTCTAATACTTCATCATCGTTTGAAGTTACACTTAAGTAATCTGTCTTTCCATCATTGTGTTCGTAATGAATATCGGTGTATCTGTTTTCATAAGATGCACTTTTTTCATTTCTAAATCCTTTAAGTTGCCATTCTAAATCTAAAGCTTTGGAAGTATTGATTACATCTGCTAAACCTTGAGTTTTGATTCCAAAATCTAACATATATTCGTTTGGTTTCAATACATATCTATATTCTAAAAACTGATTTTCCGCAGCTTTTAATCGCATAGTTAATACTTGATTGTTGCCTTCTTTTGTTAAGCTTGGTTCAAAAAATAATTCATTGGTTTTTAATACTCTATTATCTTTTGTCATTAAAGTGATATTGAAATCAGCATTATTGTCTTTGATAATTTGTACGGGTTTATTAGAATCTCTCTCAAATTGTTCAACTCCTTTAACAGTTGCGTTAACGATATAACCTCCTTTGTTTGCTATTTTAAGAGATAATACTTCGTTTTCAATTGTAGTGAAGTCTTCTTTTGCTGATGGAAGTGATGAAGAATAAGCGAATGAACCTAATTTAGCTTTATCTTGTTGATTTTGAATGGAATCATTTGTAACAACTGGAGCAGCTTTTGTTGTTGCTGTTGCTGTTTTTACTGGTTCTTTTTGTTTATCAAGTTGTTCTTTTTTAGCTTTTGCTTCTTGTTCTTCAGGTGTTGGAGAATTTGAATAAAGCATCCACATTAAAATTCCTGAAATTAATACAAATCCAATAATTGAATTTAAATCTAATTTTTTTTCTTCCATTTTTACTTATTAACTGCTGGTTGCTTCCAACATGTTTGATTTAGTGCCACTATTGTTATCGACTAATTTTATACTTTGAGTCCAATAGTTTTTTCTGCTATTTTTAATTGATTGTCAACTACTGCTTTAACAAAACTCACAAATAAAGGATGTGGGTTTGCAACTGTGCTTTTATATTCTGGATGATATTGAACGCCAATAAAAAATGGATGGTCTTTAATCTCAACAATTTCAACCAAATTGGTATCTGGGTTAATTCCTGAAGCTATTAAACCTGCATTTTGTAAGTCGTTTAAATAGGTTCCATTGTACTCATATCTGTGACGGTGACGTTCTGAAATTTCAGTAGTTCCGTAAATTTTTTGTGCTAGTGAACCTTCTTTTAAGATGCATTTCCATGCTCCTAAACGCATTGTTCCTCCTTTATTTTCAATATTTTTTTGTTCTTCCATTAAGCTGATAACTGGATAGGAAGTGTTTTCATTCATTTCAGTAGAATTAGCATCTGCGTAGCCTAATATATTTCTGGCAAATTCAATAACGGCCATTTGCATTCCTAAACAAATACCTAGGAAGGGAATTTTATTTTCTCTTGCATAGCGAACTGTATCAATTTTTCCTTCTATTCCTCGGTTACCAAAACCTGGTGCAACTAATATGCCATCTAATCCTTTTAACTGTTCTTCTGCCGTTTTGGCATCTAAATATTCGGAATGTACTGAAATTACGTTTACTTTTGTCTCATTAGTGGCTCCTGCATGTATGAAAGCTTCTAAAATAGACTTGTAAGAATCTTGTAATTCTACATATTTTCCCACTAAACCTATATTGATTTCGTGTTTAGGATTTTTATGTTTTTGTAAAAATTCGTTCCAATTTTTTAAATCTGGTGTGTTTTTTTCAGGTAAACCTAATTTCTTCAATGTAACAAGGTCTAAACCTTCTTCAAGCATTAGATTTGGAACGTCATAAATTGTGGATGCATCAATGGATTGAATTACGGCTTCTTTTTTAACGTTACAAAACAGAGCTAATTTTTGTCTTAACTCATCAGATAATTCGCGTTCTGTTCTGCAAACTAAAATATCTGCTTTAATACCACTTTCCATTAATGTTTTAACAGAATGTTGAGTAGGTTTTGTTTTTAATTCTCCAGCTGCGGCTAAATAAGGAACTAATGTTAAATGAATACAAATTGCATTTTCTTCTCCTAATTCCCATAATAATTGGCGTACAGATTCTATGTATGGTAAGGATTCTATATCACCTACTGTTCCTCCAATTTCTGTGATAACTATATCAAAATCGCCTGTTTTACCAAGCAACTGCATACGTTCTTTAATTTCGTTTGTTATATGTGGTACAACTTGAACTGTTTTTCCTAAAAATTCGCCTCTTCGTTCTTTTTCGATAACGGAAAGATAGACTCTACCTGTTGTTACATTATTGGCTTGAGATGTTGGTACATTAAGGAATCTTTCATAATGTCCTAAATCTAAATCTGTTTCTGCTCCATCGTCGGTTACATAACATTCTCCATGTTCATAAGGGTTTAGGGTTCCTGGATCGACATTGATGTATGGATCAAATTTTTGAATGGTTGCCCTATATCCTCTTGCTTGTAATAATTTTGCTAATGAAGCTGCAATGATTCCTTTTCCCAAAGAAGAAGTCACACCACCAGTAACAAATATATATTTTGTTTGATTCATTGTGTAGTTGTTGTTTGTTGTGTTGTTGTTTTTAAAGGTGCAAAAATACGATTTAATATTGATAATTTACAATTGAAAATCAGCAATTATTACGATTTTATTTAACTTGGTTTGCGGAAGTTCTTGCGAATGTTTCGTATCATTTCTTCTAAGCCGTTTAATTTAAGTTCATAAACGAGTTGAAGTTGTTCTCCTAATTGTCCTTTGGGAAATCCTTTTTTGTGATACCAAACTACATAATATTCTGGTAAATCGATTAAATATCTACCTTCATATTTACCAAAAGGCATTTTTGCGTGTGCGAGTTTTATTAATTGTTCTTGATTTGTCAAATTACTTCCAGTTAAAAGTAATCTTTTTAACAATGTCTGGATGTAAACTATAATGGACAGGACAAGTCATTGCTGTGCGTTCAAGAATAGTTTTTGTTTTGTCATCAACGGCAATATTCATGTTAAAAACTATATGAATTTCTGAAATTCTTCTTGGTTCTGTAGCCATAATTTTGGTTACTTCAGCTTCTGAATTGGAAAAATCAACATCCATATCACGTGCTTTTATTCCCATTACGGTGAACATACAAGTTGCTAAACCATTTGCCACAGTATCTGTTGGTGAAAATGCTTCTCCTTTGCCATTATTATCTAATGGTGCATCTGAAATTATTTCTGAACCTGAATTTAAGTGTCGTGAGGAAGTTCTTAAATTCCCTAAATATGTAACTTTTGATGTTGGCATTATTCGGCTTCTTCTATGGTTAAATCTTCTGTATATTGCATTAAATAAATTCCTGTGTTGTAGTTGCCTTCTTCAATTTTTATGTAATTAAATTTACTTTCTAATTGCTCTGACATTAACGTTAATGCAGCATTTTGAAATCCGTTTTCTTGATATATTCTCAAAATAGTATCTAATGTTACATCAAAACCACGAGTTGCAAATTGATTGGGATTTATATTATTTGCTTTCTTAAATTTTTCTTGAAAAGATTCATAATGAGCGCTTTGACTATTTTTTGTAACTGAAGGATACATCATTTTTAAATTTGTGTAACGCTTCATTGGTATTTCTTCAAAATCTAGAGATTCATATAATTCAAAAACAACTAATTGTATGTCATACTTCTTTTTTAAATTTCCTAAAATTGAAGTAGCATTTAAAATCATTCCTGTTTTTTCTGTATCTAAAATGACATAGTTTTTTCGTGTTGGGTCTAAAAGAGCCTCAATGCTTTCCGAAGTTACTCCTCCTTTTTCAGTATTTGGTACAACTTTTAAATTTGGAAATTGTGCCAATAGTGTTTCTTTATTTTCTTGTTTTTTATTGCTAAAAATAGCTAGTACATTTCCATCATTTTTTTTGAAATGATTGAATAATACTTCTCGCATTAATTCATCAGAAGGTCTTGCGTAATATATGTTTGGATAAGGTTTTCCGTTGGCTGATGATAATGGGGAAATAATGGGAATATTATATTTTTCTAATAAAATTGCAGCTTGTTCAACTTGTGAATTGATGAAGGGTCCAACAACGGCATTTACTTTTGAAAAATCATTTTTATTGATTATTGATGCTATTGAATTAGATGTTTTGGTTGATTCGCTGTCAAATATTTTAACTTTTAAGTTTGTAAAGCCCATTCTTTTAGCTGAATCAATTGCAATTAATGCTCCTGCGTAGTAATCTAATGCAATGTTTGTTAATCTTCCATGTTTTGAATTTAAAAACTCTGATTTACTTCTAACTGTATCATTTTCAATCATTGAAATGTTAAAAGGCAACAATAAAACTAAGGTTTTTTCTTCATTGCTTTTTCTGATTTCTAATTTTGTTTTATCAGAAGCAATTGTGGCTAATTCGAGATTTTTATTTGGAATATTTATTACAATGCCTTCTTTAAATCCTTCACTTAATATGGGATTTAATTTTAGTATTTCCATTTGGGATACATTAAACTTTTTAGAAACTCCGTATAAAGTTTCTTTTGGTTTTATTGTATATTGCTCATAATCTACCTTTTCTTTTGAAATTATTTTTTTCCCTTTCTTGGTAACTGCAATAACTGTTCCTACTGTAAAATCGTCAGTTAATTGAGGATTAAGTTCTTCTAATTCTTCTATAGTTAGTCCAAATTTTTTAGCAACTCCGTATTTGGTGTCTTCTGGTTGAATTCTATATTTGCCTGCATCTAAAATAGAATCTTTAACGGTTGCTGGTATTACATGATCTGGATTTAAAGGCTTTTTTACAATAATTACTTGTCCTTCTTGCAGACCATCTCTAACAATTACTTTGTTCCAATTGTCTAAATCGTCAATCGTAATTTTGAATTTTTTAGCTAAACTATATTTTGTGTCTTTTGGTTGTACAATGTATGTCTCAAGATTAGATTCTTGTTGATTATTCTCTTTTTTTTGATCTTTTTTCTTGTCTTTTTCTATTTTGTATTCGCGTAAACTAATCAACAAAACTTGGTTTTCATTAATTCCGTTTTTTGCTTCTGGATTTAATTTGTAAATATCATAAGGCGTAATTTTATATTTTTTAGCAATTTGAGTTACATTCTCACCTGCTAAAACGGTATGTTTTACGTAATCCTTATTGGGTTGAGCAAAAGAATTAAAAGAAACTAATAGTACTAAAAGAATTATCTTTTTAATTTGTTTCATAAAGTTTAAATTGACACTGAGCTATTATTTTTTTAATTTTATTACTATTTCTTGACCGGTTTGAAGTCCTTTTGCTAATATAGCTTCATTTTGTTGTTTTATTTCTTCAACTGAAACATTATATTTTTTTGAAATACTGTATAATGTTTCTTTTGGTTCTACATGGTGTTTAATGATTGAAGTTTCATTGGAACTTGAATTTTCAGCTAAATTTGTATCGGTATTTGTTGGTTTTAATACCTCTTTTGCTTGTTCTTCATTAATTACTGCTTTGGATGATTTTACTTTTAGCACTTGACCTGTTTGAAGCCCATTTTTTAAGGTCTTTTCATTTTCTCTGGTAATATCTTCAACAGAAATACCATACTTTCTTGAAATGCTGTATAATGTTTCTCCTGCAATTACTTTGTGGTCAACTTCTGTTTTATTTTCACTTATTGGTGCAGGATCTTTGTGAATGAATAGGTTTTGGGCTACTGGCATTTTTAGTGTTTGTCCAGCTTGCAAGCCTTTTTTAAGTGTTTTATCGTTTTCTTTTTCAATTTCTTGAACAGAAACTCCGTACTTTTTTGACAAACTATTTAATGTTTCACCTGAAACTACATGGTGATCAATAAACTGTTTTTTCTCTGAAATATTAAGTTTTGAAATAGCTTCTCGTCTTCTATATTCTGCATCTTTACTTTCTTCGTCAACTACTTCATTTTCTGCTACTAATACCTCTTTTTGCTTTTCTTCAACAACTTTGGCTTCAGCTAATTCTCTTTCTTCTCTTTCCTTTTTACGTTCTTGTAGTACTAATTTATCTTTTTCTCTTTTCTCAACTCGTTCAGCAATAATTTCTTGACTTTTAATAGGTTGTGGAATGTATAAAACCATTCCTTCGCTAATTCCATCAACAGCTTTTTTGTTTAATCTATATATTTCAGTAGGTGAAACAAGGTATTTTTTTGAAATCATCAACATGGTTTCGCCTAATGCTACTTTATGAGATATAATTTCAACTTGTTCATCTTGACTAAATGCTGTCTGAAATGAGAAGAGGAAAACAAAAAATAAAATTAATTTTTTACTGAATTGTTTCAAATCCTTAGTATTGTTTTTAAAAACATTAAAATTCATAATTTAAGATTTGAGGTTAAACTTTAATTGTTTTGAAAAGAGAACAAATAAATTATTCCCATTCTATTGTTGCTGGCGGTTTAGAGCTTATGTCATAAACTACTCTATTGACACCTTTAACTTTATTTATTATTTCATTAGAAATTTTCATTAAAAACTCATAAGGTAAGTGAACCCAATCAGCCGTCATTCCATCAGTAGATTCAACCGCTCTCAGGGCTACTACTTTTTCATATGTTCTTTCATCGCCCATTACACCTACACTATTTACTGGTAATAAAATTGCACCTGCTTGCCAAACTTTGTCATACAAACCATGTTCTTTTAATCCGTTGATAAAAATAGCATCTACTTCCTGTAAAATATCTACTTTTTCTTGTGTAATATCACCCAAAATTCTAATCGCTAAACCTGGTCCAGGAAATGGATGTCTTCCTAATAATTCAGGGTCAATTCCTAAGGTTTTTCCCACTCTTCTAACTTCATCTTTGAACAACATTCGCAATGGCTCAACAATTTTTAATTTCATAAAATCTGGCAAACCACCAACATTGTGATGTGATTTTATGGTTGCTGATGGACCATTTACTGATATTGATTCAATTACATCAGGATAAATTGTGCCTTGAGCTAACCATTTAACATCTGTTAGTTGGTGTGCTTCATCATCAAATACTTCAATAAACGCTTTTCCAATAGCTTTTCTTTTTGCTTCAGGCTCATCTATGTTTTCAAGTGCTTTCAAAAAACGTGCCGAAGCATCTACTCCTTTTACGTTTAACCCCATACCTTTGTATTGATTCAAAACGCTAACATACTCATTTTTACGCAATAAGCCATTATTTACAAATATACAATATAAATTTTCTCCAATTGCTTTGTGTAATAAAACCGCAGCTACTGTGGAATCTACTCCACCTGAAAGACCTAAAACGACTTTGTCTTTTTGGATTTTATTTTGAAGTTCAACTATTATTTCTTCTACAAACGCATTTGGTGTAAAGTTTTGTGGAACTTCAGCAATTTTAACTAAAAAGTTCTCTAGCATTTGTTTTCCATCTGTTGAATGATAAACTTCTGGATGGTATTGAATAGCATACGTTGTTTCTCCTTCTATTTTATAAGCTGCATTTTCTACATCTTTTGTGCTGGCAATTCTAACAGCGTTTGTTGGTAAAGTTTTAATTGTATCAGAATGGCTCATCCAAACTTGACTGTCTTTGCTAACATTTTCAAAAAACACTTCATTTTCTTTGATGTAAGATAAATTAGCTCTTCCGTATTCTCTGATGTTGGAAGGAGCTACTTCTCCACCTGAAAAATGAGCTAAATATTGTGCTCCATAGCAAACGGCTAAAAGTGGTTTTTTACCTCTTATTTCTGATAAATCTGGATGTGGTGCATCTTCTGCTCTAACAGAATATGGGCTACCTGATAATATCACGGCTTTAAAAATTGACAAATCCTTTGGCGGATTATTGTATGGATATATTTCGCAAAATATATTAAGTTCACGAACACGTCTAGCGATTAACTGTGTGTATTGTGAACCGAAATCTAAAATAAGTACGTTGTGTTGCATTTGGCAAAATTAATTCTTTATTTGGGTTTTAAAAATTACTTTCTAATAAATGTTTGACTTAAAACCATTTTTTCTTTTTAAAGTAATAAATCATCGATAAAACTATTAAAAACATCAATCCTAAAACGAAAAAATAACCATACTTCCAATCTAATTCTGGCAAATAATCAAAATTCATCCCATAGATACCAACGATAAAGGTTAATGGCATAAAAATAGAAGAAATTACAGTTAGTATTTTCATTACTTCATTCATACGATGGCTTTGTGCGGTGTAAAAAAAGTTACTTGCACTATCTAATGAATTCATATCGTATTCAATTTGTTCTAGAAGTTCTAATGTTTTTTGATGCAAACGACTAAAGAAAACAAAATTAGATGGTTCAATAAAATCTAATTCTTCATCGTCTTTTATCGTTTTAATTGTAAAAAGCGCATCTTTTAAGGGATACAATGATCGTTTTAATAAATGAAAGACTTCTCTTAATCTTTCAATTTCTTGCATAATCAAAGGATCGTCTGACGTTTTTGAAGAAGCTAAAAGTTCTTCTATTTTATCTTCTTTTGTATCAATTGTTATGTAAAAATTTTCAATTACTGCATCAAGTAAAAGATATAATAAATAATCTATTCTCTTTTTTCGGACAATTCCAGTATTGGTTCTGATTCGTTCTCTAATGTGTGTAAAAAAGTCACCTCTTTTTTCTTGAAATGAAACAACTAATCCATCTTGCATCAAAAAACTAATTTGTTCCACATTTATAGTATCATTTTGTTCGTTTGGCAAAATTGATTTGACACTAAAAAACAACGTATCATCTAATTCGTCTAAACTCGTTCCTCTTGAAATATTAAGAATATCTGAAACTATCAAACTATTTAAATTAAGTGTTTCGGTTAAGTTCTTAATTATATTCACATTGGTTAAGCCATGAATATTGAGCCAATTATTTTGAGTTGCATTTTTACATTTAGAAAAATCTTCCACAGAAATATTTTGATATTCAACAACATCGTTTTCATCATAAACAAATAATTGCAATTCTGTCTCTTTATCAGTGTATATTCCTGTATATTCAGGCTGACTAGGTTGTACTTTTCGAACTTTTTTATATTTAATTTTTCTCAAAATTGTAAAATTTACACACTCAAAGATAGGACTTTTTAAAAATCAAGTTTACTTTTACAGAAATTATTACAAACAATGAAAACACTACTTATTAACATTAAAGAATTGCTTCAAGTTAGAGAAAACTCAATAAAAATGGCATCTGGCAAAGAGATGAATGTTTTACCTAAAATAGATAATGCTTTTTTATTGATTGAAAACAATTTGATTGCAGCCTATGGCAAAATGGAAGATTGTCCAAAAAACATTGATGCTGAAATAATTGATGCTACGGGAAAAGTAGTTTTACCAACATGGGTTGATAGTCATACACATATCGTTTATGCTGGCAATCGCGTGCAAGAATTTGTAGATAGAATTAATGGTTTGTCTTATGAAGAAATTGCCAATCGTGGTGGTGGAATTTTAAATTCAGCCAAAAAACTTAATGCTACAACTGAACAAGAAATATACGAGCAATCAAAAATACGTTTAGAGGAAGTAATGCAACAAGGCACTGGAGCAGTTGAAATCAAATCAGGTTATGGGTTGACTGTTGAAGGTGAATTGAAAATGCTTAGGGTAATTAAACAACTGAAAGAAAACTATCCTATTGCTATTAAAGCTACATTTTTAGGTGCTCATGCTTTTCCAACTGAATATAAAGAAAATCATTCTGCTTATATTGATTTAATCATCAACGAAATGCTTCCTAAAATTGCAGCAGAAAATTTAGCAGATTATATTGATGCTTTCCTTGAAACTGGCTATTTTTCGGTTGATGAAACTGTAAAGATTATGAACGCTGGAAAAAAATATGGTATGCAAGCAAAAATTCATGTGAATCAATTTACGGCTATCAATGGCATAAAAGCTTGTGTTGAAAATAATGCCCTTTCTGTAGATCATTTAGAAGTTGTTACGGATGATGATATTGAAATTTTAAAAAACAGTAACACAATGCCAGTTGCTTTGCCTAGTTGTTCTTTTTTTATTACAATTCCTTATACACCTGCTAGAAGGATAATTGATGCTGGTTTACCATTAGCTATAGCTACCGATTTTAATCCTGGAACAACACCTTCTGGAAACATGAATTTTGTAGTGGCTTCTGCTTGTATTAAAATGAAAATGACTCCAGAAGAAGCTATTAATGCTGCAACTATTAATGGAGCTTATGCTATGGGACTTTCTGAAACTCATGGTAGTATTACAAAAGGTAAAAAGGCAAATATCATTTTAACAAAACCTATTTCTTCATTTTATCAATTGCCTTATGAGTTTACAAGTAATTTAATCGATAATGTTATGATTGAAGGAAAATTTTTGAGATAAAAAAAAGCATCATTTTCATGATGCTTTTTTTATTGTTGTTTATTATTAATTATCTCAACTCAAAAGTAGAATTAGCTACTAAATCTCCTTTGCTGAAAATATTGATGTAATACTTCCCTTTTGCAAAATCTTTACCTGATAATTCCTCGTACACGTCAACTGTATTGTTGTCGTATTTTACTTTTGAAAGGAAACTATAAGTCAATAATTTATCGTTAAACGTTATTGTTTTTTTATCACCTAACACGTTATTTGCAGCATCAATTACTTGCACATAATATTCTCTTTCACCTGATTTAGCCAAAGAATTTTCTGCAATTGTGAAACTGATTTTTAATTTATCTGCTCTACTTGCTTTTTCTGTTTCAATTTGTTTTCCTGAGCTTCTTTCTTTTACTGCAATAGTTTTTAAATTTACAATAACTAATTTTTGTCCTCTCTCAACAGTTTGAGATAGTTTTTCGTTTTGATTAACTAAAGTGTCATTGTATTTTTTTGATTCTTCTAAAACTACACTTGTGCTATCTAAGTTTTTATTTAGCAACATGTTCTCTTCTTTTAATTTGTTGTTTTCGGCAACTAAACTATCCATTTCTCTTTTTAAACGAATATAATCGTTTTTATAATGGGCAACAGATTCTCCCTTTTTTACTCTAACCATTAAGGCTTCAACTTTTGCTCTTTCAGCTACTAATTCTTCTTTTAGCGTGGTGTTACTTGCAATTTCTTTATCATACATTGCTTTCATTTGTTCCAAATCGTCTAAAACTAATTCTTTTTCAGAAAGGATTTTATCATATTTTCCTTCACTGATTTCAATTTCCTCTTTAGAGTCTGAACTCATTTTAAACATATAGGCCATACTACCTAATAATAACAGCGATAAAACAAGAATTATGGCTTTTAATTTTGAATTGTTTTGATTACTTTCCATTTTTATATTAATTTTTTTATTGTACAAAGGTACATTCTTTAGATTTAATAACGAAAATATATAAGATTATAGTATTTTTGGATTCATTTTTTTTTCAATATATGGATAATTTTATACAATTTAGTATTTCTGATTTAGCCTCAATTACTAACCACAGAAGTGGAGAAGTAAAATTTGGTGAGAGAATAATCACTATACCTAAAGATGCTAAAATTTTAGAGTTTATTTCTAATTCTGAAGCTCCTTTTGTATTATTTGGCATTCCAGAAGATATTGGAGTAAAAGCCAATTTTGGAAGAACTGGAACTGCATCTGCTTATGCTAGTGCGTTAAAAAGTTTGGTAAACATCCAACATAATAAATTTTGCAAAGGCAGTAAACTAATTCTACTAGGTCATTTAAATGTAGAAAAAGAAATGAATGCAGCAGCAGTATTGAACCCTAATAATAAGGAAGAAAGAAAAGAGCTTTTTAAATTAGTAGAACGCATTGATAAAGAAGTTTCTCATATTGTTTGTGCACTTGTAAAACTGGGCAAAATTCCAATTATTATTGGTGGTGGTCACAACAATGCTTATGGAAACATAAAAGGATTGGCTCTAGGTAAAGGAAAAATGGTTAACGCTGTCAATTTTGATGCTCACACGGATTATAGAATTATGGAAGGAAGACATTCTGGAAACGGATTTACTTATGCTTTTGAAGAACATTTTTTAAAAAAATATTTTGTATTTGGTCTTCATGAAGGATTTGTTTCAAAGAGTGTTTTTAATACCATTAAATCAATTCCTGAAACTATTAATTACAATACGTATGAAGAAATTGAGGTTAGAAAAGAAAAAGATTTTGATACTGAATTAGATGTTGCTCTAGATTTTATAAAAAATGATCCTTTTGGAATTGAACTAGATTTGGATGCCATTCCTGGTGTTTATGCTAGTGCTATGACCAATTCGGGTTTTGGTGTAGATAAGGCTCGTCAATTTATTCATCATTTTGGTTCACACAGAAACGCTTCTTATCTTCATATTTGCGAAGGTGCTCCTGATTTAGATCATACGAACAACAATCATTTAACTGGTAAATTAATTGCCTATTTGATTACTGATTTTATGAAAAGTAAAACTTTATAATCATCCAAAAAACCAAACCAAATAAGGTGTTCTTTTTGATATTAAAATGGAAATGATTTTATTATTTTAATAATGATTACCTTTGGAGAAAATTTATCCAATGACATTTAAAGAATTACAATTAATTCCCAACATACAACAAGCATTACAAGAAGAAGGTTATGAAAGTCCTACTCCTATCCAAGAACAAGCAATTCCTGCTGTTTTAGAAGGTATAGATTTAGTAGCTTGTGCACAAACTGGAACTGGAAAAACAGGTGCTTTTGCCATTCCAATCATCAATTTGATTCACAGAATTGTGGGTTCTAATAAAAAAACAAAACACATTAGAACTTTAGTAGTTACTCCTACGCGTGAATTAGCCATTCAAATTCAGGAAAGTTTTAATGCTTATGGAAAATATACTAATATTAAAACTTTAGTTCTTTTTGGTGGAGTAAGTCAAGTTTCACAAGTAGATCAATTGCGAAAAGGAATCGATGTTTTAGTAGCTACACCGGGAAGATTATTGGATTTATACAAACAAGGTTATATAGATTTAAACCACATGCATCATTTGGTTTTGGATGAAGCCGATCAAATGTTAGATATGGGTTTTATTAATGATGTAAAAAAGATTGTAAAATTAACACCAAGCAATCGTCAAACCTTGTTGTTTTCTGCAACTATGCCAATGGCTATTAGAGAATTAGCTGATACTTTCCTTACAAAACCTAAATATATTTCGGTAGATCCTGTTTCAAGTACAGCCGAAAAAGTTGCGCAAAAAGTCTATTTTGTTGACAAAGGTGATAAACGCAAATTATTATACCATTTGATTAGAAATGATGGTTTGAAAAATATTTTAGTGTTTACAAGAACCAAACATGGAGCTGATAATGTGGTTAAGGCATTAGCTAAAAATGGTGTTGAAGCAGCTGCAATTCATGGGAACAAATCGCAAAATAACAGACAAAGAGTTTTAGAAGGCTTTAAAAATCAAGAAATTACTGTTTTAGTAGCTACAGATATTGCTGCTCGTGGCATTGATATTGACTTATTACCTTATGTAATTAATTTTGATTTGCCGAATATTTCTGAAACTTATGTTCATAGAATAGGAAGAACGGGAAGAGCTGGAAATAGTGGTTTAGCCATTTCTTTTTGTGATGCTTCAGAAAAACCCTATTTGAAGGATATTGAGAAATTAATTCGCATGAAAATTAAAGTAGTTTCTGAACATCCTTATGTTTTAGACGAAAATGCTGTTGCTGAAAATCCTGATAAAAAACCCGATTTGAGAAACAAGAAAAAAGAGACTAACTCCAGAAAATCGGAAGCTTCAAAAAAGAATAAAAAGCGTTGGTATTAAATCTATTTTTATGAAATAGCTTTGTTTAGAAGAGAATAAATCAAAGACACCAAATCTTTTTCATCAAAAGGTTTAATAATTATATCATCAATTTCTGATTGTGATATTTTACTTTTTATTTCGTTCAAATCTGTTGCTGTTAAAGCTATTATCGGTATTTTAGGATTTATTTTTCTAATTCTAATAGCCGTTTCAAAACCGTCAATTTCTGGCATATTTATATCCATTAAAATAACATCGTGGTTCTTGCGTTCAATTTGCTTTATAGCTTCAAAACCGTTATCGACAACTTTTGTTATAAAACCATTTTTTTCAAGTATTTTTTTTGTAACTAATTGGTTGATTTTATTGTCTTCTACAATTAGCACTTTTATTCCTTTTTTAATTCTCTTTGCTCTTTTTTTAGAATCTATTACATTTTCTTCTAAGTTGAGTTTAAATTTTAGTTCAAGCTGAACTGCTGTTCCAATATTTTCTTTGCTTTTTAATACAATCTTCCCATTTAAAATTTCGACCAAATTTTTAACGATGTATAACCCAAGTCCTGTTCCTTGATAATCCGTTTGTTTTCTATTTAACTGAATGAATTTATTGAAAATTAATTTTTGTTCTTTTTCATCAATACCAATGCCGTTGTCTTTTATAATTATCTGAATATCAATATCTTTTTCTGTTCTTTTTAATGCTTTTACGTCTATTTCAATTAAACCATTAGTTGTGAATTTTAAGGAATTGGTAATCAAGTTCATGATAATTTGAACAAATTTTGTTTTATCTCCATAAACATATTTGGGAAACTCATTTTCAATTTTTAATTCAATTTTGTTTTGATTTTGCTTGGCTAAATACTGAAGTGAATTTATTACTTTCTTAAAAACCTGATCTACAGAAAACTTGTTTGAATCTAAAATAACATTGCGACTTTCTAATTTATTGGTTTGCAAAACATCATTTATCAGCATCAACAAGTAATTTGCCGAAAAATTCAAGGATTTCATTTTCTGGTTGTTCTTGAATTCTTTGTGTTCCAAAACCAATAAATCAATCAAACCAATAATTCCATAAAGAGGAGTTCTAATCTCATGAGTAACCGTGGAAACAAATTGACTTTTTAAGTTGGCATTTTCTTCAGCATTCAATTTAGCGATTTCAAGTTTTGAATTCTGAATTTCAAGTTTTGTATTCAAACTTTGTCGTACTTTATGATTTTTGTACAATAAGGCAAACAAAATTCCAATAACGATATATAATGAAATTAATAAAATATTAATGGTTTTATTAAAGTTTAAGCTTTTGATGTACAACCTATTTTCTTCTTCAATTTTATCAATTTGGCGTTTGTATTCATCTAATTCTATGGAAGATTGCTCATCTTTAATATTCGTAATCTTATCTTCATTATATATCTTATTCTTTAAAACCTCACTTTTGTGTAAATAATCATACGCTTTTTCATAATCCTTTTTTCTTCCATAAAAAAAGGAAACTTTTAGGTATAAATCTGCAATATTACTTTCAATTAATTCTTGTTTATTCTCTCTTGAAATTTCAATTGCTTTTGTATAGTATTTTTCTGTTAGCACATCATTCTCCAAATTATCATAATATTCCCCAAGAAGAGAATAATAGGTCATTCTAGCTTCTACTTGACCTTTTCTTAAAACATAACTTGAAATCTCATCCAGATAAATTTTACCAATATTGTATTTTTCTTCGGCAAAATAAGCATTGGCAATATTTTGTTTTATGTAGTTTATTTCAACTTCATCTTTTATTTTTATGGCGTGTTCTAATGCTTTTTTGTAATATAAAATACTTTTAGTAATGTTAATTTCACTGTAAGCATAAACATTGCCTAAATTGTTATAAAGCCATTGTTTTACGGAATCATTTTCAGTTAAATTAGCATGTCTGATGCCTTTTTCGTAGTATTCAACAGCTTTATTGGTATAAAGATATTCATCAAAATTTAATCCAATAAGATTATATGATTTTGCAATTAACTCATCATCATTTAATTCAACAGCATAATGCAAAGCTGTTTTGGCTAAACTTAATGACTTTTCGTTTTCTAAATTACTAAAATCGGTTCCTGATTGGTTCAATAAAGCAATCACTTCCTTTTTTGACATACTCGTTTGTGAGTGCATGGCAAAGGAAGTAATTAATAAAAGGGATAATATGTGTCTATATTTGAATGAGATAAATAATAATTATCTAATTAATTTTTTATATTTAATACGTGTTGGTGTAACTTCTTTTCCTAATCTTTTTCGTTTGTTTTCTTCATATTCAGAGAAACTTCCTTCAAAATAATATACTTCAGAATCTCCTTCAAAAGCTAAGATATGCGTACAAACTCTATCCAAGAACCATCTATCATGCGAAATAATCACGGCACAACCTGCAAAATTTTCTAAACCTTCTTCCAAAGCACGAAGCGTGTTGATGTCCAAATCATTCGTTGGCTCATCCAATAATAAAACGTTTCCTTCTTCTTTTAGAGTCATTGCCAAGTGCAGTCTATTTCGTTCTCCACCAGAAAGAGTTGCCACTTTTTTGTTTTGTTCACTTCCACCAAAATTAAATCTAGAAAGATAAGCTCTTGAATTCACTTGTCTTCCACCCATCATGACTAATTCTTGACCATCACAAAAGTTTTCCCAAATCGATTTTTCAGGGTCAATGTTAGAATGCGATTGATCTACATAAGCAATTTTTACAGTATCACCTATTTCAAACGAACCTGCATCAGCCTCTTGTTCTTTCATTATCATTCTAAAAATGGTAGATTTACCAGCACCATTAGGACCAATAATCCCAACAATTCCTGCTTGAGGTAAAGTAAAATTAAGATTATCATACAACAACTTATCTCCAAAAGCTTTAGCTACATTTTTCGCTTCAATAACATTTGTACCCAATCTTGGACCATTTGGAATATAAATTTCTAATTTTTCATCCAATTCTTTTTGATCCTCATTTAATAATTTATCGTAATTCTGTAAACGCGCTTTTTGCTTAGTTTGTCTTCCTTTTGCACCTTGACGAACCCAATCCAATTCTCGTTCTAAGGTTTTTCTACGTTTTGAAGCCGACTTTTCTTCTTGCTCCATACGTTTTGTTTTTTGGTCTAACCAAGAAGAATAATTCCCTTTCCAAGGAATACCTTCTCCTCTATCCAATTCTAAAATCCAACCTGCAACATTGTCTAAGAAATACCTATCGTGAGTTACTGCAATTACAGTTCCCGGATATTGTTGCAAATGTTGTTCTAACCAAAGAACAGATTCAGCATCCAAGTGATTGGTTGGCTCATCCAATAGTAAAACATCAGGTTGTTGTAAAAGTAAACGACATAATGCCACTCTTCTTCGTTCTCCACCTGAAAGTACATTGATAGGTGTATCACCTTCTGGTGTGCGAAGTGCATCCATAGCAACCTCTAACTTATTATCAATTTCCCAAGCACCAGCAGCATCAATTTTATCTTGTAAATCTGCTTGTCTGTCCATCAATTTTTGCATTTTATCTGCATCTTCATAAACTTCTGGCAAACCAAAATCATCATTGATTTTATTGAATTCGTCTAACAAAGCATAGATTTCTGCTGCTCCTTCACGAACTATTTCAATTACAGTTTTTGTTTCGTCTAATTGTGGCTCTTGTTCTAAATAACCCACCTTATAACCTGGAGCAAAAACCAAATCTCCTTGAAAATTTTTATCTAAACCTGCAATAATCTTCAATAAAGAAGATTTACCTGAACCATTCAGACCTAAAATACCAATTTTGGCTCCATAGAAAAAGCTCAAATAAATATCCTTTAAAACTTGTTTGTTCGTGCTAGAGTAAATTTTGTTTACTTTAGACATTGAAAATATTACTTTCTTATCGTCTGACATCTTTATGTTGTTGAATTATTAAATTGTTTATTTGTTAAATTGTTTTGTAATTCGATGGCTGAATTCAGGTTATATATTATACCCTACCTTTTAAAGCATTGAAAACCCATGCAATGGCGAAAAATCCTATTCCTACTGCTGCAAATCCCCAACCAGCTACATCATCATATCTGTAGATTCCAAGTCCAATAATAATAATTCCCATTACTATCATAATAAATGTAGCCCAAGCTAACACTGTGTTTTTATTCATTCCCATTTTATAGTCTATTTTTTTAAGGATAACAAATGTACCAATTTCAAAAATCAATTGCAATTTCAATTTCATAAATCATTGAAAACAGCAATAATCTAAAATCTAAATATCTAAAAATCCATTACCTAAAAATATGAATCAACATTTCCTTCAATAAATCACTTTGAGGCAAAGCGTTAGCTCCTACTCCTTTACTTTTTACATCAATATCACGTAACGTTGCAACGATGGCACTGACTTTTTTCATAGGGTAATTTCTAAAAGCCACGTCATAATCCTTCAAAAAATAAGGATTTACTTTTAAAACTTTGGATAAATTACTAGGGCTTTTATCTTTAGTTCCATGATATTGCAACAATTGCGAAAAGAAACTAAAAACCAAACTTGTGGTAACCACTATTGGATTATCTTTCGGATTTTGAGCAAAATAATCAATAATCTTGTAAGCTTTCAATTGATCTTTTTCACCAATAGCTTTTCGCAATTCAAAATTATTGTAATCCTTGCTTATCCCAATATTATCTTCCACATCTTTTGCAGAAATGGTATGCCCTTTGGGTAACACAATTTTCAATTTATCCAACTCATTGCTGATTTTGGACAAATCTGTTCCTAAAAATTCAACCAACATAATGGCTGCCTTAGGTTCTATGGTATAACCTTGCCCTGAAAGAACACGTTTTATCCAATCACCAACTTGGTTTTCGTATAATTTTTTACTTTCAAAAACAACCCCACTTTTAGCTAAAACCTTGGTTATTTTCTTCCTTTTATCAAGAGTTTTATATTTGTAGGCAAAGACCAAAACCGTTGTAGGCTGAGGATTTTCAGCGTAACTTTCCAATTTATCAATAGTTCTAGACAACTCTTGAGCTTCTTTTACAATAACCACTTGATATTCTGCCATCATCGGAAAACGTTTTGCATTAGAAATCACATCCTCTATGCTAACATCTCTTCCATACAAAACTGTTTGGTTGAAGTCTTTCTCATGCTCCTCAAGCACATTATCTTCAATAAATTCAGTAAGTTTATCAATATAATAAGGCTCCTCACCCATAAAAAAATAAATAGGTTTGATATTTCCAGCTTTGATATCTTTTGTAATTTGAATAACGTCGTCCATAATCAGTATTCAGTGTTCAGTAATTAGTTGGCAGTTTATAAATTTTGAGTAATTTTGGCCTATGCAACCATTGAATTTTCCAAATTACACTTTCCGATTCAAAAATAGTGAAAATAAAGTGTCTATTTTTGATGAAATCAGAAAAAAATTTATTCTTCTTACACCAGAAGAATGGGTTCGTCAACATGTGGTTCGTTATTTAATTCACGAAAAAAAATATCCCAAAAGTTACATCAATGTGGAGAAGATAGTCAAAATCAACGGCATGAATAAGCGATATGACATTGTAGTTTTCAACAAAGATGGTTCTATTTTTCTGCTTATTGAATGCAAAGCCCCAGAAATAACCATCAATCAAACCACTTTTGATCAAATTGCACGATACAATATGATTTTAAAAGCCAATTATTTAATGGTGACCAATGGACTAAATCACTATTTTTGCGAAATGGATTTTGAAAAAGAAGCCTATCAATTTTTAAAAGAACTACCCAATTTCAAAATCCTAAATCCTAAATTCTAACTTTGAAAACAGCAGTTGTCATACTAAATTGGAACGGAGCAAAGTTGTTACAACAATTTTTGCCTTCAATCATTCAATATTCTGAAAATGCCACTATTTATGTAGCCGATAATGCCTCAACTGACAATTCAATTGATATACTAAAAAATGAATTCCCAACCGTAAAAATCATTCAAAACACGTCCAATTTTGGTTTTGCACAAGGCTACAATGAAGCTCTCCAATTTGTGGAAGAACCTTATTACGCTTTGGTCAATTCAGATATAGAAGTCACAGAAAATTGGTTACAACCCATCCTAGAAATTTTTGAAAACGAACCCAATACTGCCATAATTCAGCCAAAAATCTTAGATTATAAAAACAAATCCCATTTTGAATACGCTGGAGCAGCTGGCGGTTTCATCGATAAATATGGATATCCCTATTGTAGAGGTCGCCTTTTTGAAACACTAGAACAAGACATGGGGCAATACGATGATACAACCGAAATATTTTGGGCAACTGGTGCTTGCTTCTTCATTCGAAAAAACGTTTTTCATGCTCTAAAAGGTTTCGATGCCGATTTTTTTGCCCATCAAGAAGAGATAGATTTATGTTGGAGAGCATTCAATCTAAAGCATAAAATAAAATATACATCCAAGTCAGTAGTTTACCATATAGGAGGTGCTACTTTAGACGTTGCCAATCCCAGAAAAACCTATTTAAATTTTAGGAATTCCCTGTTCATGTTGCTTAAAAATTTGCCTACAAGCCAATTGTTACCCATTATATTTTTGCGAATGCTTTTAGATGGCATTGCAGCGTTTAAATTCCTATTACAAGGAAAAGCAAATCATTTTTTAGCCGTTGCAAAAGCCCATTTTTCATTCTATCAAAAAATAACCCATTTTTATGCCAAACGAAATGAGGGGCAACTCAAAAACTATTATCACACCAAGTCCATTGTTTGGAGCTATTTTGTTAAAAAAACTAAGAAATTTTTAGAGTTACTTTAACAATATTTTATCGCACAAAATTCAATAACTTGTCAATTTCTGTTTACTTTTGTTAAAAAATTAATACGTTTATGAAATAGCCTTGTTTAATAAATGCTAAACCTATTGAACATTTCACACCGCATTCCATAAACATTTATGAAAAAACAATAAAAATTACACTTATGAAAAAAGGCTTATTATCTCTTTTAATTTTATCCATGACATTAACCTCGTGTGTGTCTAAGAAAAAATTTACTGCACTTGAAGCAAAGCAAAAAGAAACGCAAGATTTATTGAACTCAGCAACCGTAAAATTAAACAGCTGTTTGACAGAAAAAGATGCATTTGCTCAACAAATTGAGTATTTAAAGAAAAACAATGCCGATTTGATTAACAACGTAGGAAACCTTACAACTTTAACCACTAAAGGCGCTACAAATCTTGAAAAATCTTTAGAAAGTTTAAAAGAAAAAGACTTAAAAATCAACCGTTTACAAGATGCATTAACCAAAAAAGATAGTGTTACATTAGCCCTTGTGACCAGTTTAAAAAAAGAAGTAGGCATCAACGACCCAGATATTAAAATTAATGTTGAAAAAGGAGTTGTGTTTATTTCAATAGCAGACAATTTATTGTTCAAATCAGGAAGTTACGAAGTGAGCGCTGGAGCTAAAGATGTGTTAGCCAAAGTGGCAAAAGTAATCAACAGCAAACCAGACTTTGAATGTATGGTAGAAGGACACACTGACAACGTACCATTCAAATCTAGCGTTTTGTTAGACAACTGGGATTTATCAGTGAAACGTTCAACAGCTATTGTTAGAGTATTACAAAATGATTTAGGCGTTGATCCAAAACAATTAATTCCAGCAGGTAGAAGTTTTTATGTGCCATTAGTAGAAAACGACTCTCCAACCAACAGAGCTAAAAACAGAAGAACCAAAATTATCATTTTACCAAAAATCGATCAGTTTTATGACATGATTGAAAAAGAAATGAAAAACTTAAGTAAAGAATAGTTTTAAAGTACGAAGTACGAAGTTTTAAGTACGAAGTGTTTAAAAATCCAAAAGTTTAGGCTTTTGGATTTTTTTGTGGGTTTTATTTATATATTTGAATTAGTAATAAGTGTGATACTTATCATACATAGCATAACTACTTGAGGAATGATGAATATGTATGTTTTTGTTATAAATATAAACGAGTTAGCCACAATTAAACAACTATGAAAATTACATTTACAATTTTACTTACAATCTTCACTTCCTTAGTTTATAGTCAAGAAAACCAAAAATTAATCGATTTAGGTAAAGCATATAAAAACTTTATGTTCAAAAGTGAGCCTCCAAAAGAAACTCTTAAGAATTTAAAAGAAAATATGCCTAGTGATTTTATTAAAACAAGTGATTTCATTTTACAAACTCTAACAACAAAAAATGATCTTCTAAAAACAGATTTTCTAAAATTACCAGATTCTAAAACTTTAAAGAATATATATATAGTAAGAGCAATCAATTATAATATCCGAGAAGAGTACCAAATAGACAATAACAAATTGATTGACAGTTTAAAATTAAAAGACATCCATAGAAATGAATTGGTCGATGCATATTATGATATATTGTTTACAAGTGTTGGTAATAAAAACCAACCTTTCAATATGAAAAAAGTAAATTTTGAATTGAATAACTACAACTTAGAAAATGATACAGAGAAAGGTATTTTCTTTATGGAATGTATGAATTTATGTGGTACTTCAATTTGGGGTTACATCAATATACCAAAACCACCAAATTATAAAGAAGCTTATAATCTTATAGAATTATTCCCTAAATTTAACGGATTAAACTACTTTGAATATACTGATTTGAACTTCCCAGATTTTGAAATAATAATTGATTCCGATAAAGGAAAGGAAAGCTATAAAGGATATTACATAAATAAGTATTACGAAACCCTACTTTATCATTTGATATGCATAAAAAATGGATTTGGTTCTGAAAAAGACTTTGAAAAACTTCTAATATCATCAATTTTAAAAGACCAAAGTTTATATAAATACAGTGATAGTAAAGAGATTTTGGAAAGTTTATTTAAAACTGTAAAAAAAAATTAATTGTATGTAAATGCGATTTTTAAGAAATTAAAAAAATCTGAACTTAATTCAAAGTTTGTTTTGTACTTTCGATTTTTGGTTATATTCGAATGTTTCAAACTTCTTAAAAACGCAAAACTTTATCAAAAGTTGCCAGAAACTTTTATCTTAAAATATTATGGAAGTTGATTTTTACAAAATTATTCCCATTGGATTTTCATCGATTGCAATTGTCATTTCAATTGCTACAATTTACTTTACAAGACAAAATTTAAAAAAACAATTACGATTAGGTAAACTTGAAGAAATTCTTGAAATACTTCTATTTTTAGATGCCTACTACAGAGGTTTATTTTTGCTTTTCATAGATACGGAAGAGAAAGTTAAACTTCTTGAAAACAGAAAAAAATTGCCTAAATATTTGGAAAAATTATCCACTAATAAAGAAGATTATACTGCTATGTTTAGCTTTGAAACTCTGATAAAACAGGTTTCAAGACTAAATGTTTTATCTAAAGCATATCTACCAAACAAAAAAAATCTAAAAAGTAAAGCACTTACAATAGCTGACGTATATTTTGCTATGTATTATCATGTAAAATCTGATGGAAATTTGAACACCAGAAAAGCATATACAATAATTCCCAAGCCAATAGAAATGAAAACTCTTATCGCGGAACTACAAGAACAAATAATTCTTGAAATGAAATTAGGTTATAAAAATATTGATGGTAACGAACACTACAAATACTATAAAACTCAATTTCATAAAGATTTACAAAACGCTGTTTTGATAGAAAAGAAAAAAATGGAAAAAGAAAAAGCAACTTCTGGTAACAGCGATTTCAAGAAATGATGGCGCACGAGATTTATCTGAAATGTAAAAGATTTTAATTTAAAATTTTAGTTATATTTGGAAAGGCTTGGTCTTGGTTCATTGTCACTTCATGAAGTCGAGAAACTTTAGTTACAAGTAAAACGAAACGAATAGTAACTAAAGATAATTCGATTAATTACGATTCAAAATCAAAAAAAAATATTCGCATTAAATTATAAAGTATAACAAAAAAAGAAAATAAATAATCTTTATGAGAATTGTCGATAATGAACAAATTTGGAAAGGTTTTTTTTCATACTTACAAGGTTATGAAATTATTGATAGCTATATAAAAGTACCATTCAAAATGAATTTAACTTTTAATGGTGACACATTTACAGGAACAACTATCGATTCGGAATCTGAAAATATTTTCACAGAACCAATTAAAGTAAAAGGATTTATTGAAAATGATAAAATTAGTTTCGTTGTAAATTATCCATATTCTTACTTTAAAGACGAAAATGGAGAAATTTTAGTTGATAAAAGTCTCAAACATCCTAACATAGAATATCTTGGATATTATGACGAATTGGAAAAAAAATATTCAGGAACTTGGGAAATGGTAATTTATGAAGAAAAGATTACAGAAGATGAATATATTGAAGAAATTGTAAATGGTGAATTTGAAATATACAGAGAAAAGTAAATTCTATATAAAAACATTAAACCATAAACTTAGATTACAATTTGACAGCAATTAACTGACGTTTGGCAAAATTGCGAATTTTGTAGTAAATTCACGTTTATATTTCGCGAGAAATTTTATCTTTGAAAGAAAATAATCGTATCCGAAAGCTCGCAACCTTAATAAGCGGCTAAACATTAGAAAACATTTTAAAACCCAACTTTGAAAGACCTATATCCAGAACTAATTGACTACATTTTTCAATACTGTTGGGAATATTTTTCCGAAACAGAAAGAAAAGCTAAAGACCATTACTTTGGAACTTTTAAGTTCGGAAAATATGACGAAAATATTCATCCAATGATTCACAAAGCGAAGAAAAGATTTTTAACAACAGATATTGACGCTTTAAAATTATTAGAAAATGGATATACTGAATTCATTAAAAATACATCAACTAGAATTTATAATGAACACGGAAAAGAATTAGAATTAAATCTTTGCGTAAAATGTGGAAAAATAGCAAGAACTCCAGAAGCAAGGCAATGCCGATTTTGTGGAAATAATTGGCACTGAATAAAAACATTTGCTAATAATAGTATGGCAGAATAGCTAAAATTTTCTTTAACCACTCGCCTATTTTAGCGAGAAATTTTATCTTTAACAAAAAATACTTGATTCCTAAAGTTCGCAAAGTCAGGGAACGTTATGTACAATTTTGTGCGAATCGTTTTAAATTCTACTTTAACCAATGATTTTATGAAAAAATTTATTTACATATTTGTGCTTATTGTATCTTCTTGCTATTCACAGCAAAGCAATAAAAAATACTTGATTGGAGAAGAAATAAATAACGAAAGTGGATTTTTATTAGAAAAAGATGGTTTTGATTATACCTTTGGTATTGCATTTTCTCATTCTGAAACACAAACTTTCTTACTATTTTTCAAAATTGAAAATACAAAAAAAATTATCATTGATATTTTAGCGATTGATAAAAAAGATTTAAGTGGAAATAAACTAACAGAATATTGTTACTCTAAAAAAGGAGCTGACTCAGAATTGATAGCTATAGTAGAAGAATCAAATAGCGACAGCGAATTTTACACTAAAATACTAAAAGCTTGGCGTGCCAATCGTAAAAGTGAAAAATTTGAAAAAATTAAGCCTAAAAAGATATTGAAATGTAATAATGAAAGTTACGGAATATAAAAATTGAAAAAAATATTTTACATACTAATTACTCTATTCACAATAAGTTGCAAAAACATTGTGCAAAGCAAACTTCCTGCACAAAACATTGTAGCAACTGATACTGTTATGCCTATAATAGCAGAAGAATACAAAGTAAAAATTGATACACTTACCCTAAAAAGCGAGCCCTTTTTACTAAATAATTTGTTATGCAATTGGAAACATTTTTTAATGATTTACGATAATTACGGGATTGACATAGAAGCAAAATTATACGATTATAAAACAAAAAAAATTATTTTAGAATATGATGAAAGCCCTAAATTTCCTGAATATTACTACGACTATAAATCAGTAAGCTATTTTGACAGCATAAACAAAAAATACTTTGATGATTTTAACTTTGATGGCTTAAAGGATTTTTCTATTTATAAGTATGGTAGTATGCCAATGACAAGTGGAACGGAAATATATTTGTTTAATAAAAAAACTAAAACTTTTGATTATTCAGAAGATTTAACAGACAACATCATAGAAGAAAAAGATTCTATAAAACGATTACTAAAAACAAGTAGTTGGAATATGCAATCTAACACTACTAAAATTCATCATTTTGACAAAAGTGGAAAACTAATATTTTCAGAACAATTTGATTATCCAAACGACACACTAATTGTTCACTACCAAAAAATAATAAACCAAAAAATTGTAGAAAAGCGAACGAAAACGATAAAAGAATAAAAAACAGCACACAACAACCGTTTGTATCAATAAATATAACGAAATGAAATTTATCTTACATATAACAGTTTCATTATTATTTTATTCTTGTTTTGCGCAAGAAAAAGATTATTCTGAACTAAAATTTATTTATTCAGATTTGGTTGATGTCTTTAAATCTGAAAATGACCAAAAGCTGAAAGATTTTTGTTATAAGTTAGCAATTGATGGAATCACATTAGATTACATGAAAAATAATTCTCTATGTTATCGAGGCATACCTTGTAAAATGAATGAAGAAAATATAGAAATTACGGATATTGTAGATAAATTCTATCCAAGTCTTGTGAGAGTGCGTAATACTCTCAAACATAATGGGCATCTTGATAATTTAACTCATGCAGATTCAACCGAATATAAATGGGATATAGAAATCTTTATAAATGAAAAAGTTGATGGTTATGATAAACCTGTTAAACAAAATCATTATTCAACTTCTATTGAAAGATATACTGAAGCTATATCAAAAGCAGACTCACTTGGTAAATCAATAGATCAGATACTTTTGAATGGAAAAAAAGGAGACGTAATTATAATCAAGGGTACAGAAATGGCAATGATATTAAAATCAGGAACCAAAACAATAAAATATCAAATAGGAGAAATGGTATTTATTAACAATAAATGGAGTTTATTTACTAAACCAAATGATGATTATTACATAATAGAAGAATAACTATTGCCAACAACCGTTTGTAGCAATTGCCAGGCTTGTGTTCGGAATTTTCTCCAAAAAATCAAAAACAAACAAAATGACAAATTTCGATTGGACAACATTTACCAGAAAAATTGCCATCAAAGCAAGTCAATCAACGATTTACAATGCTTGGGCAAAAACATCAGAAATTGAAAAATGGTTTTTAAGCAAAGCCGTTTTTAGAGATACAAACAAAAACCCAATAGACAGCAACCAACCAATAGAAAAAGAACATACCTATGAATGGAATTGGTATTTATTTGACGTAACCGAACGCGGTAAAATTACAGCAGCCAACGGAAATGATTACATACAATTCACATTTGCAGGAGAATGCCTAGTTGACATAAAACTGACACAACAAGACGATTATGTAATCGTAGAACTAAACCAAAAAAACATTCCAACAGACGACAAGTCAAAACAAGAAATTCGACTAGGTTGCAGCTCAGGTTGGTCATTCTTTCTCATAAACTTAAAATCTGTTTACGAAGGCGGACTCGATCTAAGAAACAAAGACACCCATTTAAAAGGCATGCTAAATAATTAAAAACCAAAAAAGAGTAAGCCACCACCATCACAATTTTACAAACAATCAAAACCTCAATTTCTGAAAATTCATTGTAAAATAAAATATATTTATTGTTTATCAATAAATATTTGTTATATTTGACCATAATTTTAAACTTAATTAATTATGTCAAAAACAAACAACTTCGTCTTTTGGAGCCTATATGTCATAAGCTGGCTCATTTTTGTAGGCCTATCAATTGAAGCAGGAGGATTAATCGTAAACTTCTTTTTCAGTCTTTACAACCCAGAATTTGTCCAAAACCTTTATCAAAAGCTAGACCTAATTCAAATGTACAAAGAAAGCAAATTAGCATTTTTCGGCGTCTATAGCTTCATTTTATGTATAGCCCTTTTAAAAGCTTGCCTATTTTACACAGTCATCAGACTAATGCACAAAATGGATTTATCAAAACCATTCAACACCTTTGTTGCAACAACAATTTCACAAGTCAGCTATTATACCCTTTCAATTGGACTATTAAGTCACATAGCCAGAGAGATAGTTAAAAGCCTAAAACACCACAGTTTTGTTCCAGACAACTTAAACCAATTTTGGGCAGACAGCCAAGCCTTTATTTTAATGGGAGCAGTTATATATATCATTGCCATCATTTTCAAAAAAGGAGTAGATATTCAAAACGAAAACGACTTAACAGTTTAAACCATGCCAATAATTGTAAACCTAGACGTCATGATGGCAAAGCGAAAAATTTCACTCAATGAACTTTCAGAAAGAGTAGATTTAACATTATCCAACCTGTCCATCTTAAAAACAGGAAAAGCAAAAGCAATCCGATTTAGCACCTTAGACGCCATTTGCAAAGCCCTAGACTGCCAACCAGGAGACATTTTAGAATACACCAATGACAATGAAAAAACAACAAACCCCTAACACAACTTTAGCAAAATTTGAAGTTTAGTATTAATTAATGTTGCTAAATAAAAAATTCCGTAACAAACAATCAAACACCAAAACATAATTTTTAGGATAGCCACTATATAGTATAACTTCAGTTATATTTATGGCTACCTAATTTAGATATATGTCATGCAGGCTAGGATTTATGCTATACAAGTTTAGATATATGTCATACAAGCCAAGATATATGCCATACAGGTTTAGATATATGTCATACAAGCCAAGATATATACCATACAAGTTTAGATTTAGGCCATACAAGCCAAGATATATGTCATGCAAGTTTAGATTTAGACCATACAAGCTAAGATATATGTCATGCAAGTTTAGATTTAGACCATACAAGCTAAGATATATGCCATGCAGGTTTAGATTTAGACCATACAGTTTTATATTTATTGCTAATCACTTCTTACTAATCACTTCTTACTAATTACTCATTACTAATCACTCCACACCATAATTAGCAGGCAACAAATCCCCTACTCTTTTATCCGTTAAAGCCCCAGAAAAAAGAATGTTCTCATAATTCGTAAACAAGCCAAACCTATCAATAAAAAAAGATTTGTCATAAAAAATAACTTTAGACTGTTGCTTCTTGTCATACAAAATACTCAACTCCTCAAGAAACTTAGTAGTAGCAATTGGCTTCAATTTTTGAAGTACCGAAACCTTCTTCATTCCCAAAGTATCAATTATTTTAAAATGATAATCAGGATTCGTCACCAATCTGCGATAATACAATTGAAAACCCTTACTTGAAAAATTAGCATTAGATAACTCCCTCATAAAATGCGTTATAGAACCCTCAAAAGCATCCTTGCGTCTTTCCTTAACTTTTGAAGTACTATCAACCTCCACAAACCTAGAATCCCCAGAATAAATTGAAGAATAAATAAATTCACTAACAATACTATACTTTTTAAAATTAACCTCAAATCGGTTTAAATCATAATAAACCTTATACCCCAAATAAGGATTATTAATTACCAATTCCACATCACAATAAGCATGAAACCTATTCAGTTTAGTATCATAATAAAAATAGATTTCATTCTCATTCTCAATAGTACATTTTCTACCAGCCTTAGTCAACCCTAAAAATTGTTCTTTAAAAATATGCATCATTTGCTTTCTAGTAAAACCACCATCCGAAAGCACAATTTCATTCAGTTCCTCCAGCTTAGGTTTTAAAATGACTTTATATTTTGTTCCCAATTTAGGTTGAGGAATAATCACCTTCTCATAACCCACAAAAGAAATAATCAAAGAAGTGTTAAGTTCAGAAGCAATTGCAATTGTAAACAACCCATCACTATCAGTCATAGTACCCAATGAAGTACCATCAAAATAAATAGTAGCACCCGCAAGAGGTTCCCACTTTTCATCTAAAATTTCCCCATAAATATACTCCTGTGAAAAAACAATGTTTGACACTAAAAAGACAAAAACAATACTCAAATACTTAAAAAAAGACATCTCGAAAAATTATAATATATCCAAACTTCCCTTTCCCTCACGAATAACTTCAGGTTCATAACCCGATAAATCTATGATTGTTGACGCCACATTATCCCCATATCCACCATCAATAATAACCTCCACCTTATTTTGCCATTTCTCAAAAATCAATTCAGGATCAGTTGAATATTCAATAACCTCATCTTCATCATGAATAGAAGTTGAAACAATAGGATTACCCAACATAGCCACAATTTGCAAAGCTATATTGTTAGCAGGAACACGAATTCCAACAGTTTTTTTCTTTCTAAACTCTTTAGGCAAATCATTATTCCCTGGTAAAATAAAAGTATAAGGCCCAGGCAAAGCCCTCTTAAGAATTTTAAACGTAGCCGTATCAATTTGTTTAACATAATCAGAAATGTGACTCAAATCGTTACAAACAAACGAAAAATTGGCTTTCTCAAGCTTTATTCCTTTAATCTTTGCAATACGTTCTAAAGCTCTCGAATTAGTTATATCACAACCCAAACCATAAACTGTATCGGTTGGATAAATAATTAATCCACCATTTCTCAAAACCTCAACCACCTTTTTAATTGAAGCTTCACTGGGTTTATCTTCGTAAATTCTTATGAATTCTGCCATTCTATTTGTTTAAAGTTATCCTATACAAAGTTTAAAGCTATCAAAAAAACATTAAACCAGAAACTATTTTATCCCAATACTTGCAGCTTAGCAAAGCGTAATAACAACTTTTTAATGCCACCCACATCAAACCTAATTTCTGCTTTTTTGTCACCACCCACACCTTCAATGTTAAGAATTTCTCCTTTTCCAAAACGCTCATGCATTACTACATTACCAACAGTTAATTTACTATCAAATAAGTTAGCATTTGCAGGAGAATTACTTGAAACGGGTTTTAGTTTTCTGATGCTAACACTAGGTTTTTCATCATAACTCAAATGCTTAGGTGGTGTTCCAGCAGTTGGTTTTGATAAACGCAATTTAGATTTATCAATATCACCAAAAATATCAACATCCATCATAGGTTTATATCTATAATTTGAAGTGTCAGATGGATTCAAATATTCCAAATAAACATCGTTTATCTCTTCAATAAAACGAGAAGGTTCACTATCCACTAATTTCCCCCAACGGTATCTTGATTGCGCATACGTCAAATACGCTTGATGTTCAGCTCTTGTTAAAGCCACATAGAATAAACGTCGCTCTTCTTCCAATTCACTTCGAGTATTCAAACTCATCGCACTTGGAAACAAATCTTCTTCCAACCCTACAATAAAAACATACGGAAATTCAAGTCCCTTAGCCAAGTGAATAGTCATTAACGCTACTCTATCATCATCACCAGTATCCTTATCCAAATCAGTAGCCAAAGCCACATCCTCTAGAAACTCTGATAAAGCTCCTCTAGCTCCATCAATTTCTTTTTGTCCCTCAATAAAATCTTTGATACCATTTAAGAGCTCTTCAATGTTTTCAACTCTAGCAATTCCTTCAGGTGTAGCATCCTTTTTTAATTCTTGAACCAATCCTGTCTTCTTAGTCACATGATCCGCCAAATAAAATGCATCTTGATTTTCATTGATAACTTGAAAACTTTTAATCATCATTACAAAATCTTGCAATTTCGTTTTCGTTCCAGAAGTCAATTTCAAATCAATTTTATCAATATGCTCCATCACTTCAAAAATGGAACGCTTGTAATGATTAGCCGCAACAGTTAACTTTTCAATAGTTGTGTTTCCAATTCCCCTTGCAGGATAATTGATAACACGAATTAATGCCTCTTCGTCTTTGGGATTAATAACCAATCGCAAATAACACAAAACATCTTTAATTTCTTTTCTTTGATAGAAAGATAAACCACCATAAATTCGGTAAGGAATATCACGTTTACGCAAAGCATCTTCCATAGCACGAGATTGTGCATTGGTTCTGTACAAAATAGCAAATTGACCGTTATTCAATTGCTTATTCATTTTTTGTTCAAAAATCGTAGCTGCTACAAAACGTCCTTCTTCTCCATCAGTGATACTTCTGTGAATTTTAATTTTTTCACCATCATCATTAGCAGTCCATACAATTTTATCTAATTTGGTTTTGTTTTTATCTATAATATTATTAGCTGCTTCCACTATGTTTTTTGAAGAACGATAATTCTGTTCCAAACGATACAACTGAACGTTTTCATAATCCTTTTGAAAATTCAAAATATTATTGATGTTAGCACCGCGAAAAGCATAAATACTCTGAGCATCATCACCAACAACACAGATATTTTGAAATCTATCCGACAAAGCTCTAACAATCAAATATTGAGAATGATTGGTATCTTGGTACTCATCCACTAAAATATATCTAAACCTATCTTGGTATTTGGCTAGTACTTCAGGAAAACGATTTAACAACTCATTAGTTTTTAACAACAAATCATCAAAATCCATCGCACCACTTTTAAAGCACCTTTCCACATAATTTTGATAAATATCACCCAATCGAGGCTTTTTACTCATCGCATCAGCTTCTTGCAATTCTTGATTGTTGAAATAAGCTTTTACAGTAATCAGAGAGTTTTTGTATGACGAAATTCTGCCTAAAACTTGTTTAGGTTTATAAACATCCCTATCCAATTGCATTTCTTTGATAATGGCTGAAATTAAACGAACACTATCTTGAGTATCATAAATCGTAAAATTAGAAGGATACCCTAATTTGTCCGCTTCAGAACGAAGAATTCGAGCAAAAACAGAGTGAAAAGTTCCCATCCAAAGATTTTTAGCTTCATTAGTTCCCACAATATCTGCAATACGCTTTTTCATTTCACGTGCAGCTTTGTTAGTAAATGTTAAAGCTAAAATATTAAACGAATCGACACCTTGACTCATTAAATTGGCTATACGAACTGTCAAAACACGTGTCTTACCAGAACCTGCTCCAGCAATTACAATCATAGGGCCGTCTTTTTGAATAACAGGCGCTCTTTGTGCTTCGTTTAATTTATTGATGTGGTCTTGAATCATAGCAGTTTAAGTAATGTACAAAAATAGGATTTTACAATTTCAATAGCAATAGTAATTTTGAAAATCAGTTTAGATATATTTTGGAACACAGATTTGAGAAATTGGAATAATTATTTAGAATTTGGAATTTTATTTTTTAAATGTTTTCTTTGTCCTTCATTAAATCACAAAAATGGATACCGCTAAAATTCTTGAAATTGTTTCTTATACTTTGCCTTCTTTAATAACTGGTGGAGTTGCTTATTTTTTGTTTACCTCTTACTTCAAAGATCAACAAAATACCAGACGTTGGTTATTGATGAAAGAAAATCAAAAAGAATCTTTGCCTTTGCGATTACAAGCTTATGAGAGAATGGTTTTGTTTTTAGAACGTATTCATCCTGCACAGTTATTATTGCGAGTGGCTCCTCCAACTGAAGATAAAAATGACTATGCAACCTTGTTAATTCATGCTATTCAGACAGAATTTGAACACAATTTAACACAGCAAATTTATATTACTAATGAATGTTGGGACGTAATTAATAAATCAAAAAACACGACCGTTCAACTAATTCGTAATACTTCTATAAATACTGAAATTGCTAATGCCAATCAATTAAGAGAAGCTGTTTTGAGAAGTTTAACAGAAATGGAAGCTCCAAGTAGTGTTGCCATTAACTTTTTAAAAGAAGAATTGAAGAATATAATGTAACACCTATTCTTCTGGTGGAATTTCTTGTGTATCGATGTCTTTAGACTTGGCATACTCATATCCTATTTGCCACCATTGTTTCATTTTTTCTTTATCAAAAATTAGCGAATTAGTAGTTAAAACCGAAGGTGTGTAATAAAAGTTTATGGTTGCTCCTTTGAATTTTGCTTCGTATTTTCCTATTTTAATGTTCTGATACTCTATTCTATCCATCATAAAAGAAAACAAATTGGTTAGAGCCGTGAAAGCACTTCTGGCTGGCAATCTATTATATAAAGGCGTTTCTGTTTGTAGAATAATAGCATCTACATGAGTTGCTCCATTTTTTATAGCTTCTTCAATAGGAATCATACTAGCAAAACCACCATCTGCATACTCACAACCGTCTTTTTTTACCAATGACATAAAAGGAATATAATTGCACGAAATCCAAATCCAATCGCAAAAATCTTCATAACTACAATCGTTTATAGATTTGTATTCAACCGTATTTAAAGATAAATTTGAAACCGTGACTACTATATTTTTGTTACTTTCTTTTAGCAATTCAAATTCATCTTCTGTAAAAACTTTCTTTAGTAATTTCTTTAAATTCTTGCTTTCGCCAAAGGTTTTTGAACCTCTCCAAAAATTTTTCAATACATTAAAATGACTTATCTCAATGACATCTTCTCCAAATTTTTTTTTGATGATGAAAGGACAATTGCTAAATATACTTTTTTGATTGACCGAAGTGTAAATTTCTTTTATTTTCTCAACTTTATTCAACGCTAAATGTGATACCAACAAACTTCCGGTTGAAGTACCATAATATAATTCATATTCTTTTTGTAAATCTTCTATCAAGTATTGCGCAACACCACCAGCAAAAGCACCTTTACTGCCACCACCTGAAATTACTAATGCATTCATTCAACTATTTTTTTTTAAAGATAAAAATTATTCATTCAAAAAATAATCTATTTGGCTTTTTTGAATCTCTTTTGCCTTATTTTTCAAATTTTCCAACTGATTTTTATAGTTTGGATTCTTAATTAATGTGCGAAGTGTATCTTTTGCGTATTTAACCGTTTGCCATTTGTGATGTAAAGATAAATCTATCAAAGACAATAACACTTCATCCGATATGGCTTGAAATTGAATTAAAACATCAAGAGCATTTTCACGTGTTTTTGCATCAAAAGGTTCTTTAGAAAAGTGAATCAATTCTGATAGAACAGCTTCATTTGAAGTGTTTTTTTCTTCGTTATAGACATAGTTTAATGTCAAATAAGCTAGTTTTAAATTATAATTTAATCCTTCCCAATTTTTAGCCAAATTCAAATACTTTTCTCGTTCTTCTGGAAAATTTTTATACAACTTATACAGTGCAATTTCTCTAGTTATATAAGATTTATCACTTAACAATGTTTCAAAGTTTGATTTACTTTCTTTAGGAATATAATCAACTATTTCAATAACTGCTTGTCTAACCTTTATATCATTAGAGTTTAGGGCAACAGTAATAATTTCTTGTTTCCCTATGTAAGGAACGTTCGCAATTTGATATAAAATTTCTTGTTTAATTGGAAAGTAAACAGCTGTTTGCATTAAGTTTATCAACTGATTCTTTTTCTGTTCAAATGGAATAGATTCTAAACTTCTAACCTCTTCTAATTGTGAGATAAATTGATTGCTTTTCAAAATTCTCATAACTTCATTCCAATCAAAATCGGCTGACAATAGCCATTTGTTTTTGAAATGATTTGTATCGAAATTACTTACTTTTTTAATTTCGTTTAAAAAATCTTCTGTGTCAACGTTCTTGTAGGCATACTTTTTTAAGTAACTTTTTACGGCTTTCTTAAATTTTTCTTCTCCAATTGAAGTTCTTAAAACATGCAAAGCCCAAGCTCCTTTTTTATAGAAAGTTAACGAACTTGCTTTTTCATTTAAAATAGGAATAGTATCCTGTTGAGCATTCTCTTTGAGTTCTAAAGCATTCAAGTACAATTGATGATGGAAATAATCTTCCCCAAACAATTCTTTTTCAGCCAACAAAGCATAATAAGTAGCAAAACCTTCTTGCAACCAATGGTGTTTACTCTCTTTAGCAGTTATTAAATTTCCAAACCATTGATGAGCCAATTCATGAGCATTGACATTCAAATAATTTCTATCGTTAAAACCAATTTCATCCACCACAAAATCTTGAGAAAAAATGGTAGAAGTAGTATTTTCCATTCCAGCATACAAAAAATCTCTAACTGGTACTTGACGATAAACTTCCCAAGGATACTTAACTCCTATTTCTTTCTCTAAATAATCAAACATTTGTTTAGAATACCTGTAAGTAGGTTCAAATTTTAAAGAATCTTTTTTATCCAAATAAAATTCCAAAGCAGTTCCCGATTTTGATTTGTCTTCTTTTTTACTAAAATTTCCAATGGCAAGCATTACCAAATAAGATGACATGGGTTTTTGCATTTGGAAATACTTAATCATAGAAGTTTCTGTCAGAATCGATTTTTTAAATTTCCCATTGGAGAAAAAATTATAAAATTCTCTGAAGGCTATAGATATATTAAAAATTACTTTCTCATTAACATCATCAAAACTTGGTAGCCAATGACTAGTATATTTTCCTTGACCCTGCGTCCAAACTTGCAAATCTTCATTTTCTCCATTGAAATAAAGAGCTTGTTTTGGTGTTGCAGCATAATTAAAAGTTAATATGTTTTTACCTTCATTGAATCCTTCAAATAAATCCAAAGTTTTTCCAGAGTTTTTGAAATTGACAGATTTTCCATTAATTTGAACTTGAAAAAATTCCATGTTTATAGCATCAATCTTAATGGTATCAATTGATCTTATAACTTTAAATTCATAAATAATTTTTCCAAAAATTGATTTTGTAGATGCTATTGGTGATAAAAAAGCATCACAAGAAACAAAATCAACTTTATCGGTTTGTTGTGCAAAGACAGAAAAAGTAAAAAAGAATAGAATAAGGTATCTCATATTTAATTTTTAGTGTTCCAAATTTACAAAGCCTATCCAAATAATTCAGTTTATTTTGTAAGTTTACACTATAAACATGCCAAATTTGAAAAAGAAAGCCTTATTTAACTGGAGCAGCGGAAAAGATTCAGCTCTTGCTTTATATAAAATCCTTCAAGAAGATGAATATGAAATCACGACACTTTTAACTAGTGTCAGTGAAGAATACCAACGCATTTTGATGCATGGCATTCGTGTTGAATTATTAGAAAAACAAGTTGAAAATATTGGTTTACCTTTAACAAAAATGATAATTCCAGAAATGCCAACCATGGAAATTTACAATGAAGTGATGGAAAATACACTACTAAAATTTCAAGAAAAAGGAATAACTCACTCTATTTTTGGAGATATTTTTTTAGAAGATTTACGAAAATACAGAGAAGATAAATTAGCTTTAGCAAATTTCACAGGTGTTTTTCCTTTGTGGAAAAAAGATACAAAAGCTTTACTTGTTGAGTTTTTAGCCTTAGGTTTTAAAACAATTGTTGTTTGTGTGAATGAAAAATACTTAGGTAAGGAATTTGTTGGAAGAATAATCGACGAGAATTTTATAAAAGATTTACCCAATAATGTAGATCCTTGTGGAGAAAATGGAGAATTTCATACCTTTACTTTTGACGGTCCTATTTTTTCAAAACCCATTGATTTTGAAATTGGAGAAATTGTTTATCGAAAATATGAACCTACAAAAACCACTTCATCATCTGTTTGTGATATTGATGATACTCCTTTCAATACTGGTTTTTGTTATTGTGATTTACTATAACTTATGGAAGATAAAATACTATTAAAAATAACTTCTTTTTTAAAAGAAATTGGTATCAAAACTGTAGAAAAAGAATTACCCGATGATACTTTTCTACCTGGTTTAGCAATTACTAACGAAGGTGTTTTAATCGATTATAAAAAATTGATGTATCCCGGAGACATTTTACACGAGGCAGGACACATTGCTGTAACAACCGCTGAAGAAAGAAAAAAAATAGGAACAGAAGAAATACCCGAAGATTGGCCAACACAAGGAGATGAAATTGGAGCCATGCTTTGGTCTTTTGCAGCTGCACATCATTTGAAAATACCATTAGATGTTGTCTTTCATGCTGATGGTTACAAAGGAAGTTCAAACTGGTTAATCGATTCTTACAAAGAAAATAATTTTATTGGTTTACCTCTTTTAGAATGGTTTGGTTTAACCTTAAGTGAAGAAAAAGCAAACGAACTAAACAAAAAACCTTTTCCTCACATGATAAAATGGCTAAGAGATTAATTATGGACAATCTAATCAGATATATTAAATTCCCATTTGCATTTGATGTAGAAAAACTACATTCAGATGTTGAAAAAATACTAAACAAAAATTGGGTTAACCATTATAACTCCAATGATTATTCTGGTGAATGGAATTCAATTGCTTTAGTTTCACAAGGAGGAAAATCGGAAAACATTACCGCTTTTAACAATGGAACAGAAAAAGTAACTTACACAGAAGTTATGGATTCTTGTCCCTATTTTGAAGAAATAATAGATAGTTTTAAATTTGAAAAAACTACTGTTCGTTTACTTCGTTTAGCTGCTGGAGCAATCATTAAACCTCACACTGATAATGAATTAGGATATGAAGATGGTTGTTTTAGAATTCATATTCCAATTATTACGAACACAAAAGTTGAATTTATTTTGGATAATCAAAGGTTACTAATGAACGAAGGAGAATGTTGGTACATCAATGCTAATTTCACCCATTCGGTTGCCAATAAAGGTAAAGAAGATAGAATCCATTTAGTTATTGATGGTATTCGAAACGAATGGACTGATGCTTTATTCTTTAAAGAAGCCAAAGAAAACCAATTCATAAAACCCAACCCTGAACTATCTAGAACTAGAGAAGAAAAACTTTTAATGATTGAGCAATTAAAACTAATGAATACACAAACAGCTAATGAATTAATTGCAAAAATCAGTAATGAATTAGCGTAAAATTTGGACTTAGATACAACAAACCCAACAAAAGAAACCCAGATTTAAATTAAAATCTGGGCTATTAAAAAACTATAATAAAAACGAACTACTTAATTTCAATGTGGTATAATTTTTTACCAGTTTCCGCTGCTCTAGCAAACAGTTGGTCATTTTGTTCTCTTCCTATAATTTCTACATCAATTGAAGACTCTTTAATTGATTTTTCTGAAAGTGCATCTAAATCATAAGAAGCTTTTACTTCTAGATGTGTCTGACAATTAGCACAAAAAGCAGTATTCCATCTACTTAAAACCGATTCTGCTCCCAAATAGTAGCGTTTTCCATCAATATTTGCATAAGCTGCAACAACAAAAGAACCTTTCATTGGAGCTCTATTAATTTTAGATATATAAGCTACTTTAGTTGGTTTCTTAGCTCTCAAAGCCATTGTTAAAGTTTCATCAAAAGAACCTTTTCCGTAAGTATAACCTAATTGTTCTTCAATATTGGTACAATCTAAAGAAGTAAATGGTCTTTCTTTTCCACCTTCATCTAATTTGAATGGATTTAAAGGTGTTTCAACTGTTAACCACGAATTTGGAGTTATTCCTGGAGTTGCTCCTTGGCTATCACTAGAATTAGTACCAGGATATTCAGCTATGATTTCTAATTTTTTTGTCGCATCATGTTGCTTTTGCCATAACCAAAACATTCTGTCAATATTACAATGGTGGAAAAAGAAAATAGGATCAAAACCAGCCGTGTTATTTTCGCCCATATCACCATTAGCTCCGGGAATTGGGGAAAAATCTCCTTGGTTTGGCACATCAAAACCACCTACAGCTAGATGAATGTGATTGTGAGGTGATTCCAACGGTACAATTTTATCTTGTTTGTCTTCATTCCATTTTCCAGCTGATGTTGTATTCGAAAAAACCGTATAATTAGGTGCTTTTAAACAATTCTCAAATTCTTTATAAATACCCATTTGTCTTCGTGTTCCATCAGGAAAAACAATAGTATTGTCTAACCAAGCTACTATATTTCTATCTAAAATTTTGACATTTTCATCATAGTTAGGAAAATTAGCATTGTGCTTTTTAGTTGCTTCAATACTATCTTTACCTACTAATCCTGATAAAGGATAACGAACCGTTTCATAACCTACTGGTTTGGTATACAAATCTTCATCAGATTGAATACTATCTTTAACTATGTGTTGGAACGTATATGAAATCAAAGGATTTTTAATTTTTTCGCCATCCAATTCAAAATATTCTCTAGTTAAAGCCCAAGGAATTCCGTTTTTCATTGAATCTTCATTAGTTTCATCCCAAAAGGGCAACATTACTTCTTCACAACCTTTAATACTTTGAAGTGCTTTTTCTAATTTAAATAAATACACACGATGCCAAGTTGGAAACAAAACATTTCCATGATTACAATAACCACCCCAATATGAGCTATCTCCATAACCAGCTCCACGAAAAGGTTCACCATGATAACCAGCCAAACAGTAAAAAGATTTTGGATCCATAGGATCTAGTTCTTTAATACCTTTCCAAGCTCTCATTAAATCTTCTAATGGCTTTTTATTACCATTTTCATATTCCATTTGCAATTCAACTAATGATTTGCGAATACCTACTTTTCCCATAATTGTTTCTATTTATTTTAGTATTATTTTTTGATTTCTTGGTAGTGTAAAACTATTCCACAAGGAGCCCACTACTATTAAAAGCATCCCAGCAAATGATAACCAGTTAGGAGCATTAAAAACTAATTTACAAGGAATTATAATTGAAAAACCTATTAAACTAATAAAAAAAGGACCATAACCTTTTACCTCAACTTTTTTTAATAACATCCACAAATGAAAACCTAACAAGAGCATAAAAACAGGCAAAAGCCATTTCATATAAGGTATTTTTGCAATACCAAAACTACTCAACATGCTCATGTAAACAGCCCAACAGATAGGACATTTAGGAAAAAAAGCTATGAACACACTTAAGATAATTGATGGAATAGATTTAACCGTTTTCTTCAATGACAAGTTTGTTTCCTCTTTATTAGGACAAGCATTAGAATTACAATTACAACCTTTAATTGGAGTAGTCTTCATAGTTGTTCAAGTGTTAATTTATAAAACTGAGAATTTGTTTTTATAAAATTACTCTAGTTCTTAAAAATGGCTACGCGTACTTTTACTTGATTTTTAAAGTAGGTATTTTTTAGAATATTTTATCCTTTTTAATTTAAACTGTATCTTCGCTTTTGAGTTTAGAAGATTATCATTGATTTTCTTGAATGAACTTGCATTTGAAATTGTTTTTTTGATTTTTTAACATGAGTTTACTAGAAACACCTATTGAATACCTTAAAGGAGTTGGTCCACAACGAGGTGATTTACTTCGCAAGGAACTCAACATCCATAAATATGGTGACTTAATTCATTTATTTCCCAATCGTTATATTGATAAAACCCAATATTTCAAAATCAATCAACTACAAAATACTAATTCTGAATTTCAAATTATTGGCAAAATCATCAACATCAAAACCGTTGATCAAGGCAAAGGAAAATCAAGGTTAGTTGCCACTTTTATTGATGATACAGGTCAAATGGAATTAGTATGGTTTCAAGGACAAAAATGGATTAGAGAAAGTTTAAAAATCAATGAAGTATATGTCATTTTTGGAAAAGTTTCTCAATTTGGAGGCACATTCAATATGGCTCATCCAGAAATGGACTTGTTAGAAGAACACAAAGCCAGTATAGCTTCTGCCATGCAACCTGTTTATCCAAGTACAGAAAAGCTAACAAAACGAGGCATAACCAACAAAGTAATGAATAAAATGATGCAACAATTGTTCCTAGAAACAAGTGCATTATTCGCAGAAACACTACCAACATATTTAATCGAAAACTTAAAATTAATAGCCAAAAAAGAAGCCCTTTTTTACATTCATTTTCCAAAAAATCAAGAAGCTTTAGCCAAAGCCCAATTTCGGTTGAAGTTTGAAGAATTATTTTTCATTCAATTACAACTCATTACCAAAAACTTAATTCGAAAACATAAAATCAAAGGACAACCCTTTAAAAAAGTAGGCGAAAATTTCAATAACTTTTACAATAATCATTTACCTTTTGAACTAACCAATGCACAAAAACGAGTACTAAAAGAAATTAGAAACGACATGGGAAGTAACGCCCAAATGAATCGTTTACTACAAGGAGATGTTGGTTCTGGGAAAACCATTGTAGCCTTAATGTGCATGTTAATGGCAAAAGATAACGGATTTCAAAGCTGTTTGATGGCTCCCACAGAAATTTTAGCCAATCAACATTTCAATGGATTAACCGAATTAGCTAAAGATTTAAATATCAACATTCAAATCCTCACAGGTTCAAGCAAAACTAAAGAACGAAAATTGATTCATGAAGCCCTAGAAAACGGAACTTTAGATATTTTAATAGGAACCCATGCCCTTCTTGAAGATAAAGTACAATTTAAAAATTTAGGTTTAGCCATCATAGATGAACAACACCGTTTTGGTGTCGAACAACGCAGCAAACTTTGGAAAAAAGCCACCATTCCACCACACATTTTAGTAATGACCGCTACACCCATTCCAAGAACTTTAGCCATGAGCTTATATGGCGATTTAGATATTTCAGTAATTGACGAATTGCCACCTGGAAGAAAACCCATTCAAACCGTGCATCGTTTTGATAGTAATCGCTTAAAAGTTTGGAAATTCATTAAAGACGAAATTGCTAAAGGCAGACAAATTTATATCGTTTATCCACTCATCCAAGAATCTGAAACAATGGATTATAAAGATTTGATGGACGGTTACGAAAGCATTTCCAGAGATTTTCCATTGCCCAATTATGCTATTTCTATCCTACACGGGCAAATGAAACCAGCTGATAAAGAAGAAGAAATGAGACGATTTGCAGCAGGAAAAACCAATATTATGGTAGCCACAACCGTAATTGAAGTAGGCGTAAATATACCCAACGCATCCGTAATGATTATTGAAAGTGCTGAACGTTTTGGTTTATCCCAATTGCATCAATTGAGAGGCAGAGTCGGTCGCGGTGCTGAACAAAGTTATTGCATTCTGATGACAAGCCACAAACTGAGTGATGATAGCAAAGTGCGAATGGAAACCATGGTTAGAACAAATGATGGTTTTGAAATTGCTGAAGTAGATCTAAAATTGCGTGGACCGGGAGACCTTATGGGAAAACAACAAAGCGGTGTTTTAAATCTTCAAATTGCCGATTTAGTTAAAGATAGAGATATTCTTCAACTTGCCAGACATGAAGCCATAAAATTACTTAAAACGGATGCTCCTATGGAAAAACCAGAACACCAAAGACTAAGAGAAGTATTCATAGAAATGAGCAAGAAAAAAAACATTTGGAATTATATTAGTTAACTTTTACAGTTGTATATACAATTGTTAAATAAATTATAAGTAGTTGCTTTATCAATTTGGAACAATTAGTTTTGTTTGATAAATTTATTGACTACTAATGAAACTCAAAACACTACTTTTAACCCTTACAATTATAATTCTATTAGTTTTTATTGGCTATAGAATAAAAAGCAATTCAGATAAAGCATCCCTTTCAAACGGAAAAACTGGTGGCGACAAAAAATCAAGTATACAAGTAAACGGTTATGTAGTTTCCCCTGAAAAATTTTCAAACATTATTTCAGTTTCTGGTTCCATAGAAGCCAATGAACAAGTAGAAATAAGAAGTGAAGTTTCAGGCATGGTTGAAAAAATATATTTTAAAGAAGGAACAAATGTTACCAAAGGACAACTCCTATTTAAAGTAAACGATATTGAACTAAGAGCACAATTAGCACAAGCCGTTACAAGAAAAAATTTAGCAGGTGAAAATGAAAGAAGAGCCAAACTATTGCTAGAAAAAGAAGCCATTAGTCAAGAAGAATACGACATAGCAAGTGCAGAATACAGAAGCCTACAATCACAAACACAATTAATCAACGCACAAATTGCCAAAACAGCCATAAAAGCACCCTTCTCAGGTAAAATTGGATTGCGAAATATTTCTCCAGGAACATACTTAACACCAACAACCGTTGTCACAAACCTAGTAAGTTCAAACGAAGTAAAAATTACCTTTTCAATTCCTGAAAAATATGCCAATGAAATAAAAATCAACGATGCCATTGAATTTACCGTTTCAGGCACAAATGAAAACTACAAAGCCACTATTTATGCCATAGAACCTAGTGTAGATGTGGCTACCAGAACACTTTTAGTTAGAGCCAAAGCCATCAATAAAGAAGGGAAATTATTTCCAGGAACCTATACCAACGTAAAACTTCCATTGACTGAAATTAATAACGCCATTTTAATTCCATCAGAAGCAATTATACCTATTCAAGATGGCAAAAAAGTTTTCATTGCTCAAAAAGGCAAAGCCAAAGAAGTAAAAATTGAAACAGGAACAAGAACCGAAGAATTAATCTTAGTCACACAAGGTTTAAAAGCGGGTGATACCATTATTACCAGTGGAATCATGAGCCTAAAACCCGAAACAGCCATACAAGTAACACTTAAAAAATAAACATGAATTTATCAACCTTAAGTATAAAAAGACCTGTACTAACTATTGTATTAAATCTTGCAATAATTCTTTTTGGACTTATCGGATACAAATTTTTGGGTGTTAGAGAATATCCTTCCATTGATCCTGCACAAATTTCAATTAGAACCAATTATACAGGTGCTAATGCAGATATTATTGAATCTCAAATTACAGAACCCTTAGAAAAAGCCATTAATTCAATTGATGGAATTAGAAATATTACATCATCAAGTAACCAAGGACGAAGTGTCATCACCATCGAATTCAACCTAGAAAAAGATTTAGAAGAAGCTGCTAATGATGTGCGAGATAAAGTATCACAAGCCATTAGAAGTTTACCCGAAGACATAGATTCACAACCCATAGTTTCCAAAGCTGATGCCGATAGTGAAGCCATCATTTCCATGACCGTTCAAAGTGAAACCAGAAACGCTTTAGAATTAAGTGATTATGCCGAAAATGTCATTGGTCAACGCTTAGAAACCATTCCCGGTGTTAGTGGAATTCAAATTTGGGGTGAAAAAAGATTCGCCATGCGTTTGTGGATTGAACCTTACAAATTAGCTTCTTACGGACTAACAGTATCTGATGTTAGACAAGCATTAAATGACCAAAATGTAGAATTACCTTCAGGAAAAATAACTGGAGACAATACCGAATTAACCGTAAAAACAGTTGGAAATTTAACAACTGCCGAAGAATTCAACAACATCATTATCAAAGCAGATGGCGATAAAATTATCCGTTTAAGCGATATTGGTTCAGCCACATTAGGCCCAGAAAATATAGAAACCCAATTGACACAATCTGGAAAACCAATGGTTGCTGTTGCCATTGTACCTTTACCAGGTGCCAATTATATCGATATTTCCGATGCCTTTTATGAAGAATTTGAAAAACTTAAAAAAGATTTACCCAAAGACATCAAACTAAACATAGCCATTGATTCAACCGTATTTGTAAAACGTTCCGTAACAGAAGTAGCTGAAACACTTTTAATATCCATAATACTTGTAGTACTAATCATTTATTTATTTTTTAGAAATTGGTCCATTGCCTTTCGTCCTCTAATTGACATACCCGTTTCTTTGATTGCTACATTTTTCATCATGTGGTTGTTTGGCTTCTCCATTAATGTATTGACTCTACTAGCTATCGTTCTAGCAACAGGATTAGTAGTTGATGATGGAATTGTAGTAACCGAAAACATCTTCAAAAAAGTAGAAGAAGGCATGTCACCCATCGAAGCTGCAATAAAAGGTTCAAACGAAATCTTTTTTGCCGTAATTTCAATTTCCATAACCTTAGCAGCAGTATTCCTACCCGTAATTTTCCTAGAAGGATTTGTGGGAAGACTATTCAGAGAATTTGGAGTCGTCATTGGTTCAGCCGTACTAATTTCTGCCTTTGTATCCCTAACCTTAACCCCAATGTTAAATGCCTATTTAATGAAAGGTGGTGAACAAAAAAGAACCAAATTTTACGATTTAACCGAACCCTATTTCATAAAATTAAACAAAGGATACGCCAATAGTTTAGAACGGTTTGTAAAACACAAATGGATAAGTTTTGCTATTATCTTTGTATGCTTTGGATTAATCTACTTATTCTTTAGCGTTTTACAAAAAGAAACAGCCCCTTTAGATGACCGAAGTGGTTTTGTCATGCGAATGTCAACCCCAGAAGGAGCCACTTACGAATACACCGACAGATTCATGCAAGAAATGTCAAAATTAGTAGATGATTCCATTCCTGAGAAGCGTGTAGCATTAGTGATTTCCTCTCCAGGTTTTGGAGGAGGAGGTTCAGTAAATAGTGGTTTTATTCGCATGGCATTGAAAGATCCTAGTGAGAGAGAAAAATCACAAATGGAAATTGCAGACAATTTATCGCAATGGACTAAGCGTTTTCCTGATGCTAAAACTTCAGTAATTCAACAACCAACAATTTCCGTGAGTCGTAGAGGAGGTTTGCCAATTCAATATATCATTCAAGCACAGAACTTTCAAAAATTACAAGAGAAAATTCCAATATTCATGGAAGAAGCTTCAAAAGACCCAACCTTTTCAGTAGTAGATGTCAACTTAAAATTCAACAAACCCGAAATTAACGTTACCATCGACAGAGAAAAAGCCAAAAGTTTAGGCATTTCAGTCATTGACATTGCACAAACCCTTCAATTATCATTAAGCGGACAACGCTTTGGATATTTCACCCGAAATGGAAAACAATACCAAGTAATTGGTCAATTTTTGCAAGAAGATAGAGCTACACCATTAGACCTAACCTCAATTTTTATTAAAAATGATAAAGGAGAATTAATCCAAATGGACAATGTCGTTTCTGTAGAAGAGCAAAGCAATCCACCACAATTATATCACAACAACAGATATATGTCAGCCACAGTAAATGCAGGACTAGCACCAGGAAAAAGTATCAATGATGGTATAGAAGCCATGGATGCCATAAAAGCCAAAGTATTAGACGACACATTTACCACAGATTTAGGAGGAGAATCAAGAGATTTTGTAGAAAGTAGTTCCAACACCTCATTTGCTTTTGGACTAGCTTTACTATTGATTTTCTTAATATTAGCCGCACAATTTGAAAGTTTTATTGATCCCTTCATCATCATTTTAACCGTTCCAATGGCAATTGCAGGAGCCTTATTTTCATTGTGGTTGTTTGATCAAACTTGGAATATTTTCAGCCAAATTGGAACCATCATGCTAATTGGACTAGTAACCAAAAACGGAATCCTAATTGTTGAATTTGCCAACCAACTCCGAGAACAAGGAAAATCCAAATACGATGCCATCATAGAAGCATCCGAATCGCGATTACGTCCTATTTTAATGACCAGTTTAGCCATTGCACTAGGAGCCTTGCCTATTGCTTTATCATTAGGAGCAGCTTCAGCCAGTAGAATGGGAATGGGTGTTGTAATCGTAGGAGGAACTTTATTTTCATTAATATTAACACTCTTTGTAATTCCAACCATTTATCTCCTATGGTCAAGAAATAGAAAACATAGACCAGAATTTGATACTATTGAAGCCCTAGAAAAATAAATTATGTCAAAAAACATTTCCTATATCATCCTGTTTTTCATAAGTTACACTTTGCAAGCACAAGAAGTTTTATCTCTAGAACAAGCTATTAAAATAGCCCTAGAAAATAATTATGAAATAAAAATTGCAAAAAATAACCTCAAAATTGATGAAACCAATAATAATTTAGCCAATGCCGGATTATTACCCGCTTTCAGTGCTAATTTAACCAACAACAACAGCCAACTTGACACAGAGCAAACCCAAGTAGATGGCTCAGTTAGAGAACTAAACAATGCCCGAAATTTTAGTCTTAACTACGGCATTGGATTAGATTGGACCGTTTTTGACGGATTAAATATGTTTACCCGAAAAGAACAATTAGAAACCTTAGAAGCACAAGGAAAATCCGAATTACAAGCAACCCTTTTAAACCGAATAAGCGATGTGTACCTAACCTATTATGATTTAGTACAACAACAACAAGTTATGGCATCCATTGACAGCGCCATAGTTATTTCAAACCAACGTGTTGAAACTGCCCAAAACAGATTCTCAATAGGAAAAGCTTCAAAACTAGAAGTACTAAATGCTCAAGTAGATTTAAACACAGACAAAAGCCTACTCTTAAGTCAAAAAGAAATCTATAAAAACACCCAAATAAGACTCAATGAATTATTAGCCCGAGATTTACTAACCAATTTCAAAGTAGTACAAGAAATTACCTTTGAAAACAATTTAGTATATCAAGATTTAAAAGATTTAGCAACCAAACAAAACCCCCAATTACAAGCCCAAATCCTAAACAAAAAAATAGCCGACCTAACACTCAAACAAGTCAAAGGCAATAGATATCCCACAGTACGTGTAACCTCAGGGTATAATTTTACCCGTTCAGAAGCCTCCTTAGGATTTATCACACAATCAACTGGGCAAGGATTTGTTTATGGCGTTACAGCTAGTGTGCCTATTTTTAATGGATTTCTACAAAATAAAAGAGAAAAAGCAGCTACTTATGAAGTTGAAAATGCATCCCATCTGTTAAACCAACAAAAATTAGCCTTAGAATCGCAAATAGCTTCTTTATATCAAAGCTATCAAACCAATTTAGAACTAGTAAGCGTTGAAGAAGACAATGTAGAAATTGCCCGTCAAAACCTAGACATCACCTTAGCCAAATTCAAAATAGGAACCATCACCACTATTGAAGTTAGAACAGCCCAACAAAATTTTTTAGAAGCCTCCGTGCGCTATGCCACAGCACAATACCAAACAAAATTATCCGAAATAAATTTAAAAGAATTAGCAGGAACATTAAGTTTAAATTAATTTATTAAATTTACCCTAAATTCTAAATTGTAATGGTACAATACAACCCTAAAGACTGGATCACTTTCATCTTCAAATTTCACAAATCAGATACCTTTCGTCAGTTAATTCCAATGATGATAACCATAGCTTTATATTCCTATGCCGTTGCCTATTTAGAAATTGAATATTGGAAATTATCCGAAGAAAGCCATGTAAAAAACATCACCATCATGCATGGTATGCTAGGCTTTGTAATCTCCTTATTATTAGTGTTCAGAACAAACACAGCCTATGACCGTTGGTGGGAAGGTCGAAAACATTGGGGAGCATTAGTCAACAACAGCCGCAATTTAGCCATAAAATTATCCGTAATTTTAAAAGACGAACACGACAAACATTTCTTCAGAAAAATCATTCCAGGATACGCCTCAATATTACAAAAACACCTAACCGATGAAGAAACAGCAAAAGTGTTGTTCGATGATTTAGATTTAGAAATCGATCACCACAAACACAGACCCAATCAAGTAGCAAAAATGATGTTTCAAAAAGTAAATGATTTACATCTAAGTGGCAAAATATCTGGAGACCAACTCATTATCATCAATAGTGAAGTACAATCATTTACCGATATCTGTGGTGCTTGTGAACGAATCAAAAACACACCTATACCCTACTCTTACAGTTCCTTCATCAAAAAATTTATTTTCTTTTACATTATGACCTTGCCTTTTGGTTATGTTTTTAGTTTAGGCTATTATGTCATTCCAGTAGTCGTATTTATTTTTTACGTTTTAGCCAGTTTAGAATTAATTGCCGAAGAAATTGAAGACCCATTCGGGCACGACGCCAACGATTTACCCACAGCAAAAATAGCAAGCAATATCAAAAAACACGTAGAAGAAATTATTTAAAAAAAGATTTTTAGTTTTTAAGATTTTTGATTTTCATAAACACCAAAAATTCTAAATTCATATTTCTAAATTCTAAATTTAAAAAGTATCTTTGCACCCTTAAAATTTCAATAAAAATGCGTATTTCATACAATTGGTTAAAACAATTTATTAAAATCGACTGGAAATCAGAAGAAACAGCAGCACTACTTACAGATTTAGGATTAGAAGTAGAAGGAGTAGATAAATTTGAAAGCCTAAAAGGAGGTTTAGAAGGCATTGTAGTAGGACATGTTTTAACATGCGAAAAGCACCCAGATGCTGATAAATTAAAAGTAACAACAGTAGATTTAGGAGACGGAAATCCATCAGTACAAATTGTTTGTGGTGCGCCTAATGTCGCTGCTGGTCAAAAAGTACCTGTAGCAACCATTGGAACCAAATTATACGACAAAGAAGGCAACCCCTTCGAAATCAAAAAAGGAAAAATCCGCGGACAAGAAAGTCACGGAATGATATGTGCCGAAGACGAATTAGGACTAGGAGAAAGTCACGATGGCATTTTAATCCTAGATGAAAATTTAAAACCCGGAACTCTAGGCAAAGACGTTTTCAACATAGAAACAGACGAAGTTTTTGAAATCGGTTTAACACCCAACCGAGCTGATGCCATGAGCCACTGGGGAGTTGCCCGAGATTTAAAAGCAGGACTAATTCAAAGCAACGTCACTAGCGAATTAATGACCCCTTCAGTAAGCAGCTTCAGAGTAGATAAAAGAACTTTAAAAATTGACATCGAAGTAGTCAACAAAGAATTAGTACCACGTTATTGCGGTGTCACCATCTCAGGTGTAACCGTTAAGCCATCTCCTAATTGGTTACAAAACCGTTTGAAAGCCATTGGGTTAACCCCAAAAAACAATATCGTTGACGTTACCAATTATGTAATGCACGAATTAGGACAACCCACACACGCCTTTGATGCCAGTAAAATCAAAGGAAATAAAGTCATAGTAAAAACCGTTGAAGCAGGTACAAAATTCGTTACCCTTGATGGTGTAGAACGCATTCTAGACAAAGAAGACGTAATGATTTGCAACGCCGAAAACCCTATGTGCATAGCAGGTGTTTTTGGAGGCATCGAATCAGGAGTTGCAGAAAATACCCAAAACATCTTTTTAGAAAGCGCCTACTTCAATCCCGTTTCAGTTAGAAAAACCGCCAAACGTCATGGTTTGAATACAGATGCATCCTTCCGTTTCGAAAGAGGTATTGACCCAACCATTACCGAATATGCCCTAAAACGCGCTGCCCTATTGATTCAAGAAGTAGCAGGTGGAGAAATCACTTCCGATATAATTGACGTCTACCCAAAGAAAATTGAAGACTTTAGCGTATTCGTAACCTTCAATAAAATCAACAAAGTAATTGGTGAAGAACTCAAAAAAGAAACCATCAAAACCATTTTGACTTCTCTTGAAATTAAAATCAATAGCATTACCGAATCTGGTTTAGGACTTACTATTCCTTCATACAGAGTCGATGTGCAACGCGAAATTGATGTTATCGAAGAAATTCTTCGCGTATACGGGTACAACAGCATTGGTTTTAATGCCAAAGTAAGTGCCACCATTGCTAATTCCCCAAGAACAGAAGAATATAAAATACAAAATATCATTTCAAACCAATTGTGTTCACAAGGATTTAATGAAATGATGGCGAATTCGTTAACCACACCAGATTACATCAAATTATCAGACCAATTGCTAGACAATGAAACGGTAACCATCATAAATCCATTGAGTAACGAACTTTCAGCCATGAGACAATCGTTATTATTTTCAGGATTAGAAGCCATTTCATTCAACATTAACAGAAAAAAATCAAACCTACGCCTGTTCGAATTTGGAAAATCATACCACAAAGTAACCACAGGTTTTGACGAAAGAAAACATTTGTGCCTATACCTCACAGGAAATAAAACCGCCGAAAACTGGAACACAACCCCTACAAAATCCGACTTCTTCATGATGAAAGGCTATGTAATGGCATTGTTCACAAGAATTGGCTTAGACCAAAAAGTAAGCTCATTACCCGTAGAAAGCGATGTGTTTTCAGAAGGATTAGCCTTAGCCATTGGCAATGAAACCCTTGTTCAATTTGGAATCGTAAAAAAAACAATTACAAAAGCCTTTGACATCAAACAAGAAGTAGTTTATGCCGATTTGAATTGGGCAGCCATCCAAAAATACGTTTCCAACAAACTCAAACTAACCGAAATTTCTAAATTCCCAGAAGTACGCAGAGATTTAGCCTTGTTACTAGACAAAGACATCACGTTTGAAACCATATACAAAATTGCCAAACAAACCGACAAAACACTCATCAAAGAAATAAGTCTCTTTGATGTCTACGAAGGCAACAACCTACCCGCAAACAAAAAATCGTATGCCGTGAGCTTCATCCTAAACGATGAAAAGAAAACCTTAGAAGAAAAACAAATTGAAAAAGTAATGCAAAAACTGCAAGCCAATTTTGAAAAAGAAGTTGGTGCGACTTTACGATAAATTCTTGCTAACTAAATAAATAAAAATCCAAAAGTTTAGGCTTTTGGATTTTTTTGTGGGTTTTTGTTTATATATTTGAATTATACGATTGTAAAAACATATCCATCCAAATTTGAGTGACTCTGTATGTTTGTCATGCATACAAGTTAGTAACAATTTTGGAGAGACCGAAAAAAATTAAGAAATATGACAGAAACATATGAATGGACAAAATTTAGGAAAACAGAATTATATTCAAATATTATTTTGGAGTGGGAAAAAATGTTGAATAACGAAACTTTGAAAGAACAAGACTATCATAACTTTTTATACAAACACCCATCAATTTTTTTTACTTTTTATGATGCTTTTTTAGTAATGTCTAAAATAAAATTAGGTATGGACTACGAAACAGATTTTGTAGTAGTTGAGGAAGGATATAGTGATGGAACAATTTATGAGTTAATAGAAATTGAAACCCCACACACAAAATTATTTGACAGTAAAGGAAAACCAACAGCAAGATTCAATTCTTCATTACAACAGATTAGGGACTGGAAAAGGTATTTGATAAACAATAAAGCCTTTATGAAAAAGACTTTTCCAACTTCAAACACGAAAATCATAAGAGATAGTAAATTGAAATTTAAAATAATTATTGGTAGGACTACCAATAATTTAGAAGAACTTGAAAAAAGAAGACAAATCTCCGAACAAGAAAACATCGAAATAATTTCATTTGATAGACTAACAGAATTCGCAAAACACAGAAAACTGTTTTTTGACGAAGCAACAATTGCTGCTGCTCAAATGAATGATGTTCCTTATTTTAAGAAAAACCAATTAGCAAATCCTTTTTATGAATGTATTTCGGATGCAACTTGGAGACAAATTTGTAGAAATGGCCATTCTCATTTTTATTCAAATAATATAGACATTATTTTACAGAATAGGACCTATAATGAACATTTTGAAACATTTAAACAAATAAAATAAAACTGCCACGGACATAGGTTTGGTAAGTTTAACACACCTCACATGAAAAGACCTTTTGAGAGTATAAGAGAAACTTTCTCTAACAGTTTAGAACGTGTTAGAGAAAATCAAATAAAAAATTTCGAAAATGCTGAAAGACTTTTGGTTTGGATAGTCGGTTTTTCAATAGGAGGAATTTCTATAATCTTTAGTAACATAACGACCATAAATCAAAGCTATTGTGAAGGTGATATAAGAATAGTACTTTATTCACTTTGTCTGTCAAGTATTTCAGGTTTGCTTTTTAGATGGGCATTTTTCAAAATGCAGCTATATTATCAGCAGATTGAATTTTTTTTGGAAGGCGCATTTTCAAATACTGAAGCAATGATGGAAACTAATCCTCAGGATTTGTCAAATATTAATGAAATAAATGAAATTATACGAAAATTAAAATCTGATTATAATCTTGACTATAACTACATTTTAGAAACGTTCGATAGCTACGATGAAGCCAATCAAGAAATTATCAAACAAAACCTAAAAGACAACTACAAAATAGCAGGTGATAATGTGAAAAGAGAATACAATTTTAGCATGGATTATGTTCAAAATGTATATTCTAATGCATTTGGAGTATCAAAGGAAAAAGTCCAAAAACTATTAAATAAGAGTCCCAGTAAACTCTTTAAAATATATTCAAAATTAAGCGATACAACATTTATAATAAGTTGCTTATCATTTCTATTTGCTATAATTTACCTAGTAATTTTATATTAAAGCCTGCATATAACAACGGTTTTGCACAACACTTTGAGCTTAGTTTTCCCTTCGGAAAAACCTCTATGAACCATAATTTTGTCTATATTTGTTGTAGTCAGTCTTGAATCACAAGCCACAAACCATTAGCATCAAGCTCAAAGAAAAATTGCAAAGAACACCAAAAATGAAATTAAAAATATTCATATTACTATTTCCAATATTTCTGTTCGGACAAGACAGTGAAAATTTAAACGAAATAAAAATTATTGAATCTCAAATAAAATTTGCAGATAGTATCTCGAATTTTATTCAAGAAGAAGTTCAAAATTTCATTTTGATTTCTTCCCATGCCAGAGTTGATGACAAAAAAAAAGAACCAATTAAAATTCAGACTCGCACATTAAAATATTCAAATCAAATTTTGAGAATTTGTTATACTCAAAGCAACTTAAAAGAAAACTGGATATACTATTATCATGATTCTAAACTTATATATGCAGAGTCAAATAAACTTCGTGGTAGAAAAAAGATAACTAAAAAGAAATTTTACTTTAAGAATGAGGAATTAATTTCACCATTATATTCAGACAAAAATTACAATGCGAGAGAAGAAGTAAATATTTTTTTAAAAGCTAAAGAATTATTCAAGTCTCACGGTTAAATGAGCCAACTACTAAAAGCCGTTTGCTACAATTGTTATTTATGGATTTACGTTCGGAGTTTTGTACTTGTAAACTTTTATCTTAAATTTACGCAACTGCTACAAGCGGCCTAACGTTGGCTGTAATTTCAGAAAAATCGAACGTAAATGAAAAACTCCATTAGATTAAAATCATTAGTTACTATAACATTTTTAATATTTTTACTGCCATTTTTGAGAACTTGTTCAGACAAAAATATTTCATCAAGCATAAAAGTTGAAGCTGAAGAAGTTGTTGTAGATAGCTTACAAATAGAAGAAAAAAAAGTTCGAAATGAAATTGCTGATGTAGAAAATAATGAAAATAGAAACGAAATTATAGCAAAACAAAAAACGGAATACACTGAAAATTTTTATACCTTAATTTACAAAAGTTTTGGAAAAACAAAATTTAGCGAGTATGATAAATCAACATTAGAAGACAAAACTTTTTATCCGCTTTTCGGATTTCTAATAATATTCTTTGTTTCAATACTAAATTTAATATATACATTTCTTGGCAAATACAAAATAACATTCGTTTTAGGAATTATGAACTTAATTTTACTGATTTTAGCAACATTCGGATTGGTTTATTCTGAAATAGTTGAAAATTTAAATCAAATAAAAATTGGTTATTATTTATTAGCATTGAATTTAATATTAATTGTTATAATTGCAAAAAATGAAAGCAAAAAAGAAAGAAACTACAGCTAACAGCTGTTTCTAGCAATGGCTAGACATGAGATTTATTTATAAAACTTCTGTGAAAATCTTTTTTCTTACAAAACAACTTTCGTTTTCAAATATTCGATATATTTGTTATTGTCAGTGAGCAAATTACGCCACTGCTAGAAGCAGCAAAACGTTAACAAACATAGTAATGAAAATGCTACTTAGCATCATATTTCTTTTTATAACACTAATTTCAAGTGGACAGTCTTTGTATGATAAAAACTCAATATCAAATAAAACTAAAAAGATTGTAAATAAAATTATTAAAATAAATGAATTGATGGATTCTGCTGTTTATGGTTCTGGAATTCGTCCTAAACAATGGGATAATTTTGAAGAACTTAAAAATGTTGCAACTAAAAACGAATTAATTGTGTTAACAAATCATCCAAATGGTGTTGTTAGATGTTATTCATTTTGGGCATTGACAAGCAGAAAAGATGTTAATTTGTTTTCATTTGTTAAAGACCATTTAACTGATGATGAATTAGTAAATACACAATTTGGCTGTATTGGAGGCAAAGAAATGGTTGGAGATTTTTTTATTCAGCAAATTTCAATTGACGAAAGTGATTTGGAAACTAGTACACTAAATATAAACGAGTATAAAGAATTAGACAGTTTATTAATATATAAACCTAACAAACTTGCATCACAATATTATGCAATTTTGCGTGCTGAACCAACTGAAATGTTATATCCAAAAATAAAAGAACTTGTTGTAAATAAAAATAACCCAAGTGCATTAATAACATTAGCAAAATACCAAAAAACAGAAGATATTGAAACCATCAAAAATTTTAAAGAAATAACTAAAGATGAAGAGGATGGATATATCTATACATATAGAGCAATTAGTGAATTTCCAAGATTAGAATTTTTACAATTATTAGAAGAAAACTTAAAAAAAACTTTAGACAAAACTCATTACAGTAATGAATGGAGGGAACTTTACAGAACAATTGCAAGTTTTAAAAATATAAAAGCTCTAGAATTATTAAAAATTCCATTTACTAATGTACAACATCAAAATATAAAAAAATACCATATTAGTTTTGTTTTTCAGGCAATTTCAGAATTCAATGACCCAATTTATGACGAGTTACTTTGGAAAATTTGGGAAGAAGAAAAGTTTAAAACCATTGGACTTAAATCATATAAATACTTACTCAACCAAAATTCTTCAAAGGCTTATGAATTAACAAAAAGAGAATTTATTGATGATTATCAAGTACAAAAATCAGACTTTATACCTAATTTAAATAATATTGAGAATTCAGACGTTTATTATGACTACTTACTAAATATTATAAAAGCTAATGATAAAGAATTCTACAATTATATTATTAACCAGAAAATAGAAAATGAAAATGTTAATGATTTACCATTGTATACATCGAAAGTTAATAAACAAAAAATATTTATCAAATCTCTCTTTAACAGAATAGAAAAAGACAGTAATGCTCATGTTTATCTAAATATAATTAAAACGCTAATTGAGTTTAAAGATGAAAACATAAATAAAGAAATTTTAGAAGTTAGAAAACGTAATAACAGTATGAATGAAAATTGGGGTGGAAAAGCTTTAGATGAATTACTTGAAGAAAATAATATCAAATAAAGCACGTTTGCTAACAACCATTTTAAGAAATTGTTTTTAAAATCTTAATCCAAAACCTATTTCACCCTTCTACCCCTCAACACCTACCCTCACAACACAACCCCAAAACCCTCCCTTTCACAATTTTTTTACAAAATTCACACTTTTATTTACAATTCAAATTGCTGATTTCTAAAAATATAGGCTAGATTCGCTGTATCAATTTTAAAGAAATCAAACACATGAAAAAAAACATCAATGTGCTCCTCCTACTACTAATTGTGGTAAGCGGACTAGTATTTGCAAATTGCGAAACCAAAAATGAACCCAAACCATCTCCAAAAACCTTGTCCATTGCCAACAAAAAAGACAACCTAGACAAAAGAAAAAAATGGGAAGCCACCCCAGACGGCATAAAATACAAAGAATGGGAAGCCTCTCCAGAAGGCAAAAAAATACATGCCAGTCATGAAAAAATAAAAAAACACATCAAAGAATTTAGCAATATGGAAGCCCTAGTAACCTCCGTTACATTTCAGCGACCAAACGCAAAAGCATCAGGACCAAAATGGCTAATAGTCAATATCAATGGCGAAGAATACATGATGCAATTCATTACCAAAGAATTTGAACAATTAAAAAGCCTAAAAGTCAACGACAAAATAATTATAAAAAGCCGCAGCGCAGGATTTTCAAACAACCATCCCTATTTGATACTATCAGGCGACTATATTGCAAAAAACAATAAAATCCTTTTCAAACGCGACTTTAGTAAAAATAAAGGATGCTAAATGGTAAACCCAGCCATAAAAAAACAAGAATAATTAATTATTGTCCGCTCAAAAAGAAACGCTACCGAAAATTCCAATAAACATAATCAAGGAAAATAAAAAAACCTAAAAGCATTTAACTACGGCCAACACCCATGCACATCATATAAAACCACAACAAATGAAAATTCTACTTATAACATTATCAGTCATTCTATCAAGCTCCTGCAATTCCCAAGAAAAGAAAGCCGAAACTACGCAAATAGAAAACACCACCAAACAAAAAAACACTTCACAAATCGGAGAATATGTAGTAGAAACATTTCAAGATACCCAAGGAAATCTATGGTTTGGAACTTTAGAAAAAGGGGTTGCAAAATATGATGGAAGCAAATTGACATACCTAACAACAAAAGACGGATTGCCAAGCAATAGAGTTGTCAACATCATAGATGATAATTCAGGCAATCTATGGTTTGGAACAGGCGCAGGACTATCAAAATTTGATGGAAAAACATTCACAAACTATTCCGAAAAAGACGGACTATGTAGCGATATGATAAGCAGCCTATACCTCGACAGCAAAGGAAACTTTTGGGTTGGAACTTGGGGTGGCGTTTGCAAATTTAACGGCACACAATTTGAAAAATTTACCATACCCCATCCAAAAATAGAAACCCAAATCAATCAAGACACAAAAAACTGGATAACCACAATCACAGAAGATTCAAATGGAAATATTTGGTTCGGAAGAGACGGATATGGAGCTAGTAAATTTAACGGAGACACCTTCCAACATTTCACCACAAAAGAAGGGCTGAACTCCAATAATGTACAATCAATTATAGAAGACAAAGAACAAAACATTTGGATAGGAACAAGAGTAGCCGAAAAAGACAATTCCGATCCCAATAAACGAGTAGGAAAAGGCGGTTTAAACAAATACAATGGCGAAAAAATCATTCATTTTCCAGAAATAAAAGGACTAAACGAAAGTGATGTTTACGCCATCTACAAAGACAATACAAACGAATTATGGTTCAGCACAACAAGCAACGGAGTTTACAATTACAAAAACAATGAATTTGTAAATTACACCATTCCAACCTCAACAATGAGTTTTTTAAAAGACAATAACGGCAATATCTGGTTAGGATGTGCAGGCGGCTTATACAAAATTAATCCAAATGGAAAAATAACAAACATAACAACAAACGGACCTTGGAATTAAAAAACCATTGTACGAATCCAATACAAACAAAAGCCATAATCTTAAACTAAAAAACTATTAACAAACAATACCATAAAAGCTAAAAACAAAACATTTTAAAACTCAATCATCCTGAGCAATCTCTAAAATATAGTATTACAACTTAGATTTAGAGCATACAAGCCAAGAAATATACCATGCAGGTTTAGATTTAGACCATACAGTTTTATATTTATTGCTACTGCATTTATATTTATTACTACTTCATTTATATTTATTACTACTTGATTTGTATTTATTGCTACTTCATTTATACTTATTGCTACTTCATTTATATTTATTACTACTGCGTTTATATTTATTACTACTTCATTTATACTTATTACTACTTGATTTGTATTTATTGCTACTTCATTTATACTTATTACTACTTCATTTATATATATTGCTACTACGTTTATATTTATTAATAATCACTTTTTACTAATTACTAATCACTCTTTACTCATTACTAATAACTCCCCACTAAAATGGAAATTCTATAAAACTTTTTAAAAGTATTGTAACCCACAAGCCCAAAATTGCCCCTATCTTGCACCTATAAACATAAAACTAAAAAAGATGAAAAAAGTAACCCTAATACTAGCTAGTTTAGCAATTCTTGCTACAGCAAGCTGTAAAGACAAAGAAGAAGCAACAGTAGTTGAAAAAGAAACCGTTGTAATAGAAAAAGAGGCTGACACCCCAACAGCTGAGGAAGAAACAGACGGAACTTCAATAAGCGTTAACAAAGACGGAGTTGAAATCTCTTCAAAAGATGGAGACAAAAAAACAGAAGTTGAAGTAAAAGACGGAGAAGGAACTGTTAAAGTAGAAAAATAAAAGAAGAAAAAATGAAAAAGAAAAAGAAAAAAACCGACAAAATTTGTCGGTTTTTTTTATTTAAAATCCTCAAAATCCACTTCCCAATTCCTATCATTTCTATACCAAAGTTGCCCATTAGAAACCTCCAAAGGACACTCAAAATTATTCGTATACAACCCTCCAGTACCCAATCCTTGAGGCAATTTATTTTGCAAAGAATAAGTAAATTGCGCAATAGCATTTAGTCCAATATTACTCTCCAAAGCAGAAGTAATCCACCACCCAATATGCAACTTTTCCGCAATAGAAATCCACTCCAAAGTGCCTCTAAAACCACCCACCAAACTAGGCTTTAAAATGATGTATTGCGGCATAATTTTTTGCAACAAAGCTTCCTTTTCCCAAGGCAAAAACACCCCAATCAACTCTTCATCCAAAGCAATAGGTAAAGGCGTGATTTTACACAGCTCTGCCATCCTGTCAGTATTATTGTTTGCAATAGGCTGCTCAATACTATGTAATTTATAACCAGCCAATTGTTTCAATTTATCTAAAGTATCAATAGAGTCAAAAGCACCATTAGCATCAACCCGAATTTCAATCACATTTTCATCAAAATGATGCCTAATAAACTGCAATAAACCCAGTTCCTTTTCAAAATCAATAGCCCCAATTTTTAGTTTTATACAAGTAAAACCCTCAGCCAATTTTTCTTCAATTTGTTGCTTCATAAAAGCCTCCTCACCCATCCAAACCAAGCCATTAATCAACATACTTTTTTCGCCCCTAGTAAAGTCCGATTCAAACAACCCAAAAGGCGTTTTTGAAGCCAAAGAAAGAAAAGCCATTTCCACACCAAATTGTATAGAAGGAAATGCTAAAAGCGCTTCCCAAAGTTTATCTTTTCCTAAATTAATGTTGCTACAAACCCATTGCAATTTTTCTTCATAATCCAATCGGTCATCAATAGACAACGTTCTTAAAAGTCCACACTCACCTATTCCAACTTTTCCGTTTTCCTCCAAAAGAATAAACCATGTTTCCTTCACAGTTAATATTCCACGAGAAGTACCACTAGGTCTTTTGAAATTCAGAATGTATTTTTTATACTTGGCAATCATTCATTTTTTTTTGGAACACAAATCAAAGAAATTTAAAAAATCTATAAAACCTTTTTCTATGTTCTATTCTCTATTCTCTATATTCAACATTCTATATTCAACATTCAACATCCTCCACTACAACTCAATAAACTCCCCTATTTCCAAAAGCATCAAATCCTTCCCTCTTTCAAAGAATTTACGTTTCGCTTCTTCGTGGTTAATTTCAATGTATCCAAAAGTATCGTAGTGATACCCTAAAACCTTGTCACATTCCACAAAATCAGAAGCAAAAATAGCATCCTCAACATCCATAGTAAAATTACTTCCAATAGGCAAAATGGCTAAATCCAGTTTTGTTCTCAACGGAATTAGCTTCATATCCATAGTCAAAGCCGTATCACCAGCAATGTAGATGTTTTTTCTTTCCCCTTCAATCACAAATCCACCAGGTTGACCACCATAAGTTCCATCAGGAAATAACGACGTGTGAATTGCATTTACATATTTAACCACACCAAACTCAAAATCCCAACTACCACCGTGATTCATAGGATGAAACTGAAAACCTTTGTTTCCATAATAATTTGCAATCTCAAAATTAGAAACAATAACAGCATCAGTACGTTTCGCAATAGCCTCAACATCTAAAACATGATCTTGATGTGCGTGCGTCAATAAAATATAATCAGCCTTTAGACTATTAATGTCAATATGAGCAGCTTTTGGGTTTCCAGTGATGAATGGATCCACTAAAATGTGTATGTCATCAATTTTGATGCCTATACAAGCATGACCGTAGAATGTTATTTTCATAGTGTAAGTAATTTTATAGATTAAAACTCTTTTGTATTACGTCATATTTATTGCAAAATCATAAACTGTTTTTTTCTGCCACCATCACTCATCATGATAAAAGTATTTTCATTATAAGTTCCATAAAAAGGCAAATAATAAGTATTCCCTTTGTTATCCTGAATTTTATTATAATCCACTTTACCATCCACCGAATATGTAAAATCATACAAAGCAGAGGATTCAAACCAACCTTTTGAAACTTTAGTTCTTCCGTCACTCTTCTCAGTCAAATTTTTCCCTGAATTTAAAATAACATGCAGTTTATCATCTTTTAAGAAAGCATTATAAGAAGGTGTTGTCGCTCTTTTAAAAATACTTCTTCCCCAATTAATTTCTCCATTCTTATCAAACTTTAAAATTAAAATATCATCATAGTGATAAGTAGTTGTCCAGTATCCACTTCCATTCATTCCCGTTGACACATACGTTTGAGTAACATAGAACTCCTCAGCAAGCAAAAAAGTATTTCCAGCATTATCCCTAATGATATAATCCACATAGAAAGAATTTAACTCCTTCTTCTTTTTATCATGACGCTCTGCTTTAGCATCACCATATAAATCTTCATAAACATCCTTAGGCAAAACTGTATTCTTCTTTGAAGTAACTGTTAAATTAGAAGCATTAATTTCAAAATTACAACCTCCTTTTATATTTCCAGCTCTTTCATTAGAATAAAATCCAACTATATTTAACTTATTTTCATAATAATTAATAGCCAATGAAGATATGTGAAGATCACCCTCTAAACTAATTTTCAAGCTTTGGTTATTATCTTTAGAAATTTTATTCAAAACAAAATCATAATTAGCATCCCCATCCTTCTTTTGTGCTTTACCACTAATGTATAATTTTCCTAAAGGAAATACATTAGCTTCATCATCAACAAACAAGTCATTAGGTTCAAAATAATTATCTGCATCCTCCTGATATGATTTTTCAAAAACCAAACGCAATGTTTCCGAATCAAAAACATGCACTTTGTATGAGTTTAAATTCTTTTTGATGTTATCCGTAGCAATAGCAATATATTTTCCATTTGGAGAAATCGCAACGTTTGTTCCTCTCTTGTTTCTTCCAGTAAATAAACCTCCTTTTTCTACATTTGCTTTAAAAAGCTCCTTTTGAACATAAGTTTTACTTTCAATATTAAACGTATTGCAATAAATAATACGCTCCCTCTTGTTAGGCGATAAAACAGTGATGTATTTTATTTCATTACCATAACTTACATAACCGTCAAAACTTTCTTTTTTATTGCTTTCAACTCGTTTAGAAAATATCTTATTCAATTTATCATCAAAAACATCTAATAAAAAATTATTCTTATTAGCTCTAACCAAACCCGTTTTTCCATTTTCAGTAGTGTGAATTGCTAAAACACCATCCACTGAAATTTCATCTTTAAATTCTGGACTTTCTGATACTTTTAATTGAGTAGTTACTTGTGCACCCACTACATTTAATGTTAATAACAATGCTAAACAAATGATTCTTTTCATAACTTAAATAATGATTTTTAATACTTTAAAAGGGTTAAGACAAATATACTATGGAAATGACAAAAAGTAAGCTAAGAGCAAAAGTACTAAGAGCCACTTTTTTTAATTCAGGATCAAATTCTTCATAAGAAGTTGCTTTTCTAACTGTTTTGAGATGCACTAATAAAAATATTAGTACAAAATAATTTAAAATTAAACGATGATCGTTCAAGATTGAAAATATAAAAAATAAAATAAATGGTGTAATTATCAGGAAACTATGGTATTTCTTAGCGTTTTCTAATCCCATTTTAACAACCAAAGTTCTTTTTCCAGCTGCTCTATCGTTTTCAATATCCCTCATATTATTGAGATTTAAAACCGCGACACTCAATAATCCGATAGCTGAAGCTGGCAAAAATAATTTCCAATCTAAAAAATGAGTATATAAAAAGTTAGAACCAATTACCGAAACCAATCCAAAAAAGATAAAAACAAATAAATCTCCCAAACCATTATAACCGTAGGCATTACTTCCTACCGTATATTTTATTGCTGCTCCAATGGAACCAATTCCTAATAGAATAAAAATTATACTTAACGCAAAATTTTCTTTTCCAAAAGCAACATAAATTAAGGTTAAAGCCAAAGCTAAAGTAATAATAGCTGCAATTATAACTGCTTTTTTCATTTGAGAAGCAGTAATAACACCAGCTGCAACCATACGCTTTTCTCCAATTCTATTGGCATCTGTGCCTTTAACACCATCACCATAATCATTGGCGTAATTAGATAAAATTTGTAGCCCTAACGTAGTTAAAAGTGCTAAACCTAAAATTCGAAAATCATAAAAACCTTGTTGATAAGCATAAGCACTTCCCACAATTATTCCAGAAAGTGACAAAGGTAATGTTCGTAATCTTGCAGCTTGTATCCAGTGTTTCATTTTACTTGATAGTTAATTTTGTTTTAGATTGTTTTAGATTGTTTCAATTGTTTCAAGTTGTTTTAGTTTGTTTCAGATTGTTTCAGATTGTTTTATTGAGACTACTTAAATTTATTTCCTTTGAAATCTTGTTTGTTTAGGTAAGTTATGAAGTTTTTAATCTTTACACTTAAACTTAGATAATCATTTTTTAATTCGTTGAATTTTTCTTCATCTATAATTTCATAATCATAGAGCCTATAAATTTGTGATCGTGATTCTCCTGCTGAACCTTTAGCTATTGATAAAAATTGTCTAAACTCTAAGTTTCCATCTCTTTCAAATCCTTCAGCAATATTATCCATAACAGAACCCGATGAACCTTTTATCTGATTTTTTAACTTATACTCTGTTTTTAAATCAGTTTCTTTACTTAAAACATGAATCTCTTTGGCTAATCTTCTGGCTTCTTGCCAAATATCTAAATCTTCAAATCTATTAATTGTTGCCATAATTAAACTATAATTTTAAATCCATTAAAACAATTGAAACAAACTAAAACAATTTGAAACAACTTGAAACAACTTGAAACAATCTGAAACAATCTGAAACAACTTAAAAATCTTCTCACTACATCCAATTCTCCCTAGAAACCTCAACCTGATATAACCATTTATTCACTTGTGCTTTAATTTCGGTATAATTCCCCGTTGAAAACGAGACTCTTCCTCCTGCTGTGTAAAAAACAATTGAACCAATATTTGTTGCTTTTTGCCAAAAGAACTGTAGCGTTTTTATAGCTTGAATTTTATAAGGCTTCACAATTTCATGATCAATGTCCCACGCACCACTTTGCTTTACAATAAAGTCATCAGAAATGAATAATCGATAATTTTTATAGCCATAATATAGTAATAAACCAACCAGCAAAATGTAAAATCCAATGGGAACTAAAATGTCAATTCCAGAAAAACGATTAATCTTATAATTTATCCAAATCCCAATAGAAATAGGTAACACTATAAAAAACACTATATTAACTATTAATTTTCTAATGTTTGGATAAAGAGTTACTTGATGCTTTGGCAATTTATCTAACAACAACTTCAGTATTTGTTCTTTTTCCTCCTCATTGCATCCAGGGATTTTGGTTTTATCTTTCACACTAGCTCTTTTTACTTCACTAGAGGCTTGAAAAATTTCAATCGTGTTCACATCCATTTTTTGCTGAAAAAAGTTTTGCGTCAGTTTTATGATTTGAACTTTATCAGGATTGATGATTGTGTTTTTGATGTTCAGTAAACCATAGGTTAAAACAAATGCGCTTCCATCTTTCTTGAAAGTAAAATTAAAATACTTAACTATAGTGAGTATCAAATTAGTTATTATAATTGCAGCGAATGAAAACAACAAAAGTCCCAAGATTAAACTAAAAATAGGCACACTTTCTAACTGATTAATGTTATCATCAATTAAATTTTCCTTTCCTATCTGTTTTAAGTTTTCAAAAATTGTAGAAAAAATACCAATTAAATAAGCAAAACTTAAAAGATAGTTTGATGTAATTCCAATTTTTAAAAGACTAGGAATACTAATTTTAATAAAGGATTTTGGTTGTTCTTCGCCGCTAACTTGAAGCTCTTCTTCAAACGCAGGGTTACGTTCAGCATTTTCTAGAAGCTGTTTTTTCAATTCTAAAGCCATTTCCTGCGAAATTGCTTTGATGGAAGCTTCCTTTTCATCACTTCCAGCAGTATCTAACTCTAACTTGTGTACATTGAATATACGTTGAATTAAACTTTGATCAATGTTGACTTTTTGTATTTTATGAAACGGAATAGTTGTTTTAGTTTTATTGAAAATTCCGCTTTCAATAACAAATTCTTTTAATTGATAATCCACATAAAATTTAAAGAACCAATACCTTAAAAATGAAGAAATAACAATCAAACAAAAAATACCCAAGAACCCTAAAAAAATTTCAAAAGTATCTTTTTCCTTATTTTTGAAAATTAAAAACAGAATCATTGGCCATATTGCTCTCAAAGCTTTTTGCAAACCATTAGCAAATAATACAAACACCCCAATTAAAGACTGTCTTTGAGGAATAGAAAAATCAAAATTAGATTTGGCCATCTGATTCTTCTTTTAAAGAGATTGGTGCATTATCCATTTCATTCTCAAAATCAGAAATAGGCTCTTTTGGGTTGATATCTTCTGTAATTTCAACGATTTTTTCTGAAACACTTGCTTTAATTTTTTGAGCGTCTTCAAGCAATAAACCTTTAATTTTTAAATCACTTGAACTTCCTCCAGCCGTGAATAATTCTATAGAAGCTAAACCAAAATACCTAGAAATCATGCCTTGGTGCAAAGCAACATGTTGCACTCTATTATTAGTTACAATTGTTGTGGTTTCGCTAATTACTCCTGTTTTAAACATCACGTCATGATTGCGTAAAGCAAAACCTTTTTTAGCAAAACTAATTTTTAGGTATAAAAAATTTAGAACCATTAAAACAACCCATACAATCAAAAAATAGAGATAATTTTCTTTAAAAAAAGTATTCAAATCTAAAAAATACATCACAACTAATCCAATGAAAATTAATCCATAAACAATTCCAAATTGAATGAGCATGACTTTAAAATAGTCTTTTTGCAAAGGTTGTAACGGAGTTTCTTCAAACTTGGGCAAAGTTGAAATATTTATAGATTCATTTGTGAATTCGTTCATTTTTTCTTTTTCTAAATTATGTATTCTGACTTCTAAACTTTTATGGCAAATATTTTTTCTCAAAATTTGGTTTACGTTTTTCTAAAAAGGCATCTCTTCCTTCTTTGGCTTCATCAGTCATGTATGCTAAACGAGTAGCTTCACCTGCAAAAACTTGTTGCCCAACCATACCATCATCTGTTAAATTCATGGCAAATTTTAGCATTTTGATTGAGGTTGGAGATTTAGCTAATATTTCTTGAGCCCATTCATAAGCTGTGTCTTCTAATTCAGCATGAGGAATTACAGCATTAACCATTCCCATTTCAAAAGCTTCTTGAGCAGAGTAATTTCTACCTAAAAAGAAGATTTCACGAGCTTTCTTTTGACCTACCATTTTGGCTAAATAAGCCGAACCATAGCCACCATCAAAACTGGTAACATCTGCATCCGTTTGTTTAAAAATGGCATGTTCTTTACTTGCTAAAGTCAAATCGCAAACTACATGTAGCGAATGTCCTCCACCAACAGCCCAACCTGGAACTACGCAAATTACCGCTTTTGGCATAAAACGAATCATTCTTTGTACTTCCAAAATGTTTAGTCTATGGTAACCATCATCACCCACATAGCCTTGATGACCTCTTGCTTTTTGATCGCCTCCACTACAAAAGGAATAAACACCATCTTTTGAACTTGGCCCTTCAGCTGAAAGTAGCACTACTCCTATTGATGTATCTTCTTGCGCATCGTAAAAGGCATCTATTAGTTCCCGTGTTGTTTTTGGTCGGAATGCATTTCTAACATCAGGACGATTGAAAGCAATTCGGGCAACGCCACCACATTTTTTATAGGTTATATCTTCAAATTTTTTTGCGGTTTTCCAATTGATTTTACTCATGTTCTATTAAAAAATTTAGTTCTAATTTTATTTACACATTCAAAGATTACTATGATTTCTCATGTTTCTTAAGTCAGTGTTCCAATAAAATCAAGTTAAAGTTAAAATGAAATTTCACGTAAAAATAAATCATTTTTTGCATTATATTGCATCTTCAAATGAATAACTATTATGAATAAAATATACATTGCTTTTTTACTTGGACTTGGATACTTAACTGGTACTGCTCAAAACTATGAATTCCAAACAGTTATAGATATCGAAACTACTCCTGTTATTTCTCAAGATATTACAGGAACTTGTTGGAGTTTTTCAACTTCTTCATTTTTAGAATCTGAAATTATTAGACTAACAGGAAATAAAATTGATATTTCGGAAATGTTTCAAGCCAGAACGACTTATATGAAAAAAGCTGAAAACTATGTAATGCGACAAGGTAAAGCCAATTTTAGTGAAGGTGCATTGGCTCACGATGTTTTGAACAGTGTCGCTGAATATGGTTTGGCACCTAATGCTGTTTATGATGGATTAAGCGATGGAGAAACAAAACACAATCATGCTGAGATGGTTGCTGTTTTAGAAGCCATGTTAAAAACTTATGTTGACAATCCTGCCAAAAAATTGTCGCCAAACTGGAAACAAGCTATCAATGCGGTTTTAGATATTTATTTGGGTTCAAAGCCTACAAAATTTGAATATGATGGAAAAAACTACACTCCAAAATCGTTTGTAGAATTCACTAAAATCAATCCTGCTAATTATGTGACTTTGACTTCGTTTTCGCATCAACCGTTTTATACTTCTTTTATCTTAAATATTCCTGATAATTTTTCTAATGGAAGTATGTATAATTTACCTTTAGATGAATTGATTCAAAACATTGATTATGCTTTAGCGAAAGGATACACATTGTCGTTAGATTGTGATGTTTCTGAAGCTACTTTTTCAGCCAAATATGGTGTTGCTTTTATTCCTAAAAATGAGGAAGATGCCAAAACAGGTTTAGCAGAAATTATTGAAGAAAAAACTATTTCTCAAGAATATCGTCAAGCAGAATTTGAAAATTACAATACAACTGATGATCATTTGATGCATATTGTGGGAACTGTAAAAGATCAAAAAGGAAATGTATACTACAAAATTAAAAACTCTTGGGGAACTGATGAGAAAAAAGTTACCAATGGTGGCTTTGTTTATATGAGTGTGGCTTATATGAAATTAAAAGCTATTTCTGTTTTGGTACACAAAGATGCTTTAATAAAAGATTCGAAAAAGAAATTAAATCTTTAATTTAAAATGAACCAATTCTCTGCTAAACTTTTATTGCTCTTTTTTATTGGAAGTTCAACTGCAATATCTCAAACTAAAGATTTTACCCAATATGTAAACCCTTTTGTTGGAACTAAAAACATGGGACACACTTTTCCTGGGGCAACAACTCCTTTTGGAATGGTTCAGTTAAGTCCTGAAACAAATCAACAACCTCTATTTGATTCTGAAGGAAAATACAATCCAGCTACTTATAAATATTGTGCTGGTTATCAATATGCTGATAATACAATATTTGGTTTTAGTCATACACATTTGAGTGGAACAGGTCATTCTGATTTAGGCGACTTTTTGATTATGCCCACAACTGGTAAATTAAATTTAGAACCAGGAAAAGCTCAAGAACCAAAGAGTGGTTTTCATTCGCAATTTTCACATCAAAATGAAAAAGCTTCACCCGGATTTTACAGTGTAAAACTAGATGACTATAACATTCAAGCTGAGTTAACAGCTACGGATAGAGTTGGTTTTCATCAATATACGTTTCCAAAATCGGAAGAGGCTCATATAATATTAGATTTAATTTCAAACATTTATTTGCATGACGATAAAAATACTTGGACATTTATTCGAGTTGAAAATGATTCACTAATTACTGGTTACAAACAAACCAATGGTTGGGCAAGAACTAAATTTGTATATTTTGCCATGCAGTTTTCTAAACCATTCATTAGTTATGGTCATAAAAAATATGATACAGTAAAGTACAACGGTTTTTACAGAAAGTTTGATGAAGAACATAACTTTCCAGAAATGGCTGGGAAAAATATTAGAGCTTATTTCAATTTTGAAACTACAGAAAATGAAAAAATAAAAATCAAATTTGCCTTATCTTCTGTAAGTACTGAAGGAGCCTTATTAAATTTAAAAACTGAATTACCTCATTGGAATTTTGAGAAAACCAAAAACGATGCTAAAGAAAAATGGAATAAAGAACTATCAAAAATTGAGATAGAAACAAAAACTTTAGCTCAAAAAGAAACTTTTTACACAGCCATGTATCATACCATGTTAAGTCCTATTATTTATGAAGATGTAGATGGAAGTTATAGAGGTTTAGATCAAAATATCCATAAATCTGATGGCTTTGTAAATCATACTGTTTTTTCACTTTGGGATACATATAGAGCATTGCATCCTTTATTTAACATTATTCAGCCTAAAAGAAATAATGACATGATTAAATCCATGTTAGCTCATCACGATCAGAGTGTGCATCATATGTTGCCCATTTGGAGTCATTATGCCAATGAAAACTGGTGTATGGTTGGTTATCATGCTGTTTCAGTAATTGCTGATGCTATTGCAAAAGGCACAACAGATGTAGATTTAAATTATGCTTTGACAGCCGCTTCAAACACAGCAAAAGTTCCTTATTTTGATGGATTAGAGTATTATATGAAATTAGGTTACGTTCCTGAAGATAAAAGTTCTTCTTCAGTTTCAAAAACTTTAGAATATGCTTATAATGATTGGTGTATTGCCCAAATAGCTGAAAAAGCAAACAATAAATCTGCATACAATGAATTCATAAAACGTTCTGAAAATTACCTAAATGTTTATGATAAATCAATTGGGTATATGCGACCAAAATTAGCAGATGGCAATTGGAGAAAAGAATTTGATCCTTTAGACACACATGGACAAGGTTTTATTGAAGGCAATGCTTGGAACTATGGTTTGTATGTTCCACATGAAATAGACAAAATGATTGCAATGATGGGTGGAAAAGATGCTTTTTCAACACATTTAGATAAAATTTTCAATACGCCTATTGAAGATAAATACATTGAGCACAATGAAGACATTACCAGAGATGGAATTATAGGAAATTATGTGCATGGAAATGAACCTGGACATCATATTGCTTATTTATATAATTTCACAAATGACTCATGGAAAACCCAATCTAGGATCAGAATGATTTTAGATACTATGTATAGTAACAAAGAAGATGGTCTTTGTGGTAATGATGATGCTGGTCAAATGAGTGCTTGGTATATATTTAGTTCTTTAGGTTTTTATCCTGTAAATCCCGGTTCTACAGTTTATGAAATTGGAAGTCCTTCTGTTGTTTCTGCAACTGTTTATCTAGAAAACGATAAAAAGTTCATCATAAAAACCATCAATCAAAGTGATAAAAATGTTTATGTCGATAAAATCAAGTTGAATGGTAAAATTCTATCTGGTTTATCAATTGACCATAAAGACATAGAGAATGGTAGTGAACTTATTTTTTACATGAGTTCAAAACCAAATAAGATGAAAAAATAATGAAAGTCTATAAATCCAAAAGAAGCAAACGGTTAAATGTTATTTTTATAGTAACATTTTTAATTATGATTGGAGCAACAATTCCAGCATTACTAAATGAAATTAATAGTGGTTTTTACGTTGTGATTGGCATTAATGTTTTGTCACTTCTCTTACTAGCTTCTATTGCTCTAAAAACCGAATATAAAATAAAAGACAGTATGCTTTATTGGCAATCAGGTCCTTTCTATGGTAAAATTGACATTACTACCATTCATAAAATACAACATCACAATGGTATATTTGTGCCAACGGTTTGGAAACCTGCTTTGAGTCAGATAGGATTAATTATTACTTACAACAAGTTTGATGATATTTACATTTCACCTGAAAAAGAAACTGAGTTTATTGAAAGTATATTGCAAATAAATCCTTCTATTGAAGTACTCTAAATACCCATTTCTATTTGAAAACGAGCATACCAATTATTACCAGTTGTGTTGTTATTGTAAAACAATTCATTGTAAGTCAACTCAGCCTGAATTTTAAAAGCGTGTTCCCACAAATATTTTGTAACACCCACTGAATATTGATTGGTGTCAGGTGTAAATACTTTTATGTCGCTATTAATTTTTTGTGTTGAAAACCTACCTATTATTTCGTAATTCGTAGGAAAAACATAACTTAATTGGTAATCCATTCCTTCTCCAACAAATACATAGTTAAATTCTGTGTTATCTAATGGATTGTATGCTATAGGGTTATCAGATGTTCTTGTCATGTAGGCTGACATAAAACTCCAACCATTATATTTCAAAAGAGCATCAAAAAGCATGGATTTCATTGTTTTTTGTTCAAATAAATCAGCTCCTAATTGACCTTGTGTTCTTCTTGCTAAATTGTTTTGATGAAAAGCTCCTGAAAGTAATAATTTTGGTTTTTGTTCACGGAAAATATCTCCTTCAAAATAAACACCATCTCTATTGAAAGAACCAAAAGGCATCAATTCAACTTTTCCTGTTAGCGCTACACCATCATCAGCAGATTTTGTCCAGTTTCTACCTTCACCTGTTGAGACAGCTGTTTTGAAATTATAAGAAAATTTGTTTTTATTCTCATTTAAATAATATGCTTGAAAACCAAAATCTCTATCAATAGTAAATCTTGCATTGTTGATACTTCTATCTGTTAATTGCAATGCTCCTGAAGAATTTACACGTTGCCTGTTACCTGGTAATTTGGTCTGCCCAAAAAGAAAACTCCAATGTTTATTAGGTCTATAAAATATGGCTGCATCTCTGATTATGTTTATATTTTCTCCATCTTGGATTTCTCCAACATCTCCAGGTGCAAATGATAATTGTATTACATATAAGAATTTTGGATTTCCCACATAACCATCTAAACGCAAACGTAAACGTCTAATTTCACCAGAATAAGCTAAATCATCGTCTTCATTGTTTATTATAGTAACTCTATTTTGCATTCTAAATCGAATGTTTAATTGAAACAAACTATCCGGTGAAGTCATCCCCAATCCTTTTCCAAAATTGTAATAAGGTAATGCGGCTAACTTTAAATCGTTGTTTACTATAGAATCTCTCTTTTCTTGTGAAGAAACAGTTATAGTTATAAATACTATTATTAATGTCAGATAATATCTCATAAATATGGGTTAAAATATTCACAAAACTAAAAAAATAAAAAAACTTTCCTAATGCTTTTTTTATATTTGTCAAAACAAACAATCCCTTGAAATACTTATTAAGCCTACTAGTAATCCTAAATTTGGTTTCTTGCAAAAACCAAAATGAAAACAACATTACCCAACTAACTGACAATGAAAAACTTATTTCTAACGATTCTATAGTTCCTGTAGGATTTAATAAGTTACCCAAAAAATACATAGAGCAAAAAAGAATTTTAGTAGAATCTTTTTTCAATGAGCATATAAATACAAATTCTGATTTTAACGGTGGTTTTCTTGTGGCAAAAAACGGGCAAATTATTTTTGAAAAATACCAAGGAATGGGCAATTTTTTAAAAAAAGAAAAAATTACCAGAACTACTCCATTACATTTGGCATCTATAAGTAAAGTCTTAACTGCTGCTGCCATTTTTAGATTAGTAGAATCCAATAAATTGAGTTTAGATGATAATGTAAAATCTATTCTACCTACTTTTCCTTATGAAAAAATAACTATTCGAATGTTGCTAAGTCATAGAAGTGGATTGGCAAAATATTCCATATTTACTGAACCAGAAAAAATTTGGGGAAGAAAAAAAACACTTCACAACGAAGATATTTTAAATTTATTGGGTTCAGAAAATATACCCTTGGATTTTAAACCTAATACTAAATTTGCTTATTGCAATACCAACTATGCTATATTGGCTTTAGTTATTGAAAAGATTTCAACTGTTAGTTATGCTGAGGCCATGAAACTTTTAGTTTTCAAACCTTTGCAGATGAATCATACTTTTGTTTTTGACTTTGAAAACCAAAAAGACACTGTAAGTCAAAGCTACAAAAGCACTAAAGAAATCATTCCTTATGACCAATTAGATGCAATTTATGGTGATAAAAACATTTATTCTACACCACAAGATTTATTGAAATTTGACTTAGCTATGTACTCCAATGATTTTATTTCTGAAAAACTGAAGAAAGAAATTTTTAAAGGATACAGTTATGAAAAAAGAGGTGTCAAAAATTATGGTTTAGGTATTCGTTTGCGTGAATGGGATACTGGTCAAACTGTTTTTTATCACAACGGTTGGTGGCATGGCAACACAACCTCATACGTTACTTTAAAGAAAGATACTGTAACCATGATAGCTTTATCGAACAAATATTCCAGAAAAGTATATCAAACTATGCGAATTTCTGCTTTGTTTGGAGATTATCCTTTTAAGTTACATAATGAAGAAAGTGAGTAAATCTTCAATACTATCAACTTTTGAACATTTTTATAAAATCTAACTCAACAGCAAAAAATCGCATCACAAAAAAAAGAGTGATGATGTTGATAATTAACCCTATCCAATAGAATTTATTCCAATCGTTTCTATTGATGATAATTTCTGCCAAATTTAAAATAGGCAATAAAAATGCGAATATTAAAAGTATAATCCAATGTATTGGCATAGCATCATCAAAAGCTTCATTAGAAACTTCGCTGGTTAAAATACTAAACAATGTAACTAAAAATGTAGCAATGCTTAATCCTAAAAATAGTTTGTTTTTTGTTGTCATATCAAATAGAATTAAAAAAATCAAAAGCTCTAACTTCTGCATAGGAATAAACCGATTTTTTCATCGGATAAGCACAATGTCCTCCATATCTTGGCGTTTCAAGATGAACAAAAGGATGTTTTTGAGAACATTCAACAGGAAAACAACCTTCGCCTAAAAATGGATCATCTAATGCGTTTATAATCAAAAGAGGTTTGTCTATTTTTTCAATACTTCTTGCTGGTGAAACTTTGTAATAATAGTCATACTTGTCTTTGAAACCATGCATTGGAGCTGTGAAGTTATCGTCTAAATAATCAAAATTCTTAATATTCTTTATGGTATCCCAATTCATTAAATCTGGAAATTGTATTGCTTTTGATTTTAATTTTTTTACCAAATCAATTACAAAATTCTTCATGTAAACTTGATTGAATCCTTTCTTTAAAGATGCAGCACTTGCCTTTACTTCAACTGGAACTGAAATGGCAACACCTGCTTTAACGGCTTTGTCTATTGGAGAAAATCTTCCCAAATAATTCATAACTTGTGCTCCACCCATAGAAAATCCAACTAAATAAATTTCCTTAATATCTTTGCGCAAAGCAAATTGTATAACAGCTTCTAAATCTTCAATCGATGCATGATGATAAAATCTTGGTAAACGATTCATTTCTCCTCCACAACTACGATTATTCCATGCGAATACAGAAAAATCTTCCTTCAAAAAATAGGCTGCACAACTGTTGATATAGGTTCGTTGGGAATTTCCTTCTAATCCATGGCACAGAATTACTGCTTTTTGTTTGCTTATAATAGTGTAGTCAATATTTAAAAAATCACCATCTTCTAATTCTAATTTTTCGCGCGAATATTTTGGTGGATTAAATCGCTTTACTTTTGCAGCATAAATTGTAGAAAAATGCCTGTTTTTATGTAAAAAAGGAGTTGATTTATCGTATTTTGAATCTTTTATGTAAGGCAAGTCAATTAATCTTTAGCATTAAATCAAATAAATTCCGTCTTCTTTAATTTCAATCAATTTTTGACGGTATAAACTTCCAACCGCTTTTTTGAATGTTTTTTTACTCATTTTCAAAACGGTTTTAATATCTTCTGGATGCGAATTATCATTTAATCTCAAAAATCCTCTATTAGATTTCAATTCATCTAAAATTTGTTGCGATGAAGGTTCAATAGCTTCTACTCCAACTTTTCTTAGGTAAACATCAATTTTTCCGTCTTCACGAACTTGTTTAATGTACCCTTTCATTCGTTTTCCGGGCTTGATGTCTTCGTAAGTTTCATTGGCATACGCTAAACCCTTGTGCTTTTCGTTGATAATCACATTGATTCCTGCTTCTGTAATGTGTGAAACAATCAAATCTACTTCTTCGTTATTTTGCAATTCAATATTTTCATTGGACAAAAACTGATTGGTTTTACTGGTTGCTACTAACCTATTCGTTTTTTCATCCAAATAACAATACACTAAATAGCGTTTGTCAACTTCCATAGGACGAGCTTGTTCCTTGTAGGGTACAAACAAATCTTTTTCTAAACCCCAATTCATAAAGGCACCAAATTTATTGATGTAATTTACTTTCAAATGAGCAAATTCATTCAACTTGATGTAAGGCTTTATGGTAGTTGCAACTGGTCGCTCTTCATGATCTAAATACACAAAAACAGTAATTTCATCACCAATTGAAAACTCTTTGGGTACGTATTTATTAGGCAGTAAAACATCATTCTCTTCGTTTTCACCATCTCCTAAAAACAATCCAACTTGTGTATCTCTTAGTATTTTTAATGTATTGTATTGACCTAATTGTAGCATATTGTAGTATTTGATGACAAAGATAAGAATTTAGTAAGTCTAAAATTGTTAATGATTTGATATAGTTTTAAAGGAGTTATCATTAAAAATAAAAAACTCCCAAATCAATGAGAGTTTTTTTATCTGAAAATCTAAATTCTGAAAATCTGAATGTCTAAATTAGTTATTCATTGAAATTAAGAATTCTTCATTATTTCTAGTTTTCTTGAATCTATCATTGATAAAGTCCATTGCTTCCACAGGATTCATATCTGCTAAATACTTGCGCATTATCCACATACGTTGAATAGTTTGCTCATCTAACAATAAGTCATCTCTTCGTGTACTTGAAGAAACTAAATCAATAGCTGGAAAAATACGTTTGTTAGCAATTCTTCTGTCTAATTGAAGTTCCATGTTACCTGTTCCTTTGAATTCTTCAAAGATAACTTCGTCCATTTTAGAACCAGTATCTGTTAATGCTGTTGCAATAATACTCAAAGAACCTCCATTTTCAACATTACGAGCAGCACCGAAGAAACGTTTTGGTTTTTGCAGAGCATTAGCATCAACACCACCACTCAATACTTTTCCTGAAGCTGGTTGTACTGTGTTATAAGCTCTAGCTAAACGTGTGATAGAGTCTAAAAGAATCACAACATCGTGACCACATTCCGTTAAACGTTTTGCCTTTTCTAATACGATATTTGCAATTTTTACGTGTTCTTGAGGTTCACGATCAAAAGTGGAAGCGATTACTTCACCTTTTACACTTCTTTGCATATCTGTAACCTCTTCAGGTCTTTCGTCAATCAATAAAACAATTAAGTAAACTTCTGGATGATTGGTTGCAATGGCATTAGCAATGTCTTTGAGTAACATTGTTTTACCTGTTTTAGGTTGTGCTACAATCATTCCACGCTGTCCTTTACCAATTGGAGCAAATAAATCTAAAATTCTTGTAGAAATTGTGCTTCCTTTTTCAGCTAAATTGAATTTTTCTTTAGGAAAAACTGGAGTTAAATGTTCAAATGAAATTCTATCTCGAACAACTTGTGGATCGTGTCCGTTAATTTTTAATACTTTAACTAGTGGAAAAAACTTTTCTCCTTCTTTTGGAGGACGAACAACACCTTTAACGGTATCTCCTGTTTTTAATCCAAATAACCGAATTTGTGAAGTTGACAAATAAATATCGTCTGGTGAAGCTAGGTAATTGTAATCTGAAGAACGTAAGAAACCATAACCATCTGGCATCATTTCTAAAACGCCTTCACTTTCTATAATTCCATCGAACTCATAATCTGGTTCTCTGTAATTATTTTTTTTATGAGGTGTACTTTTAATTTCTTTTTTGGGTGGTGTTTCACCATTAGCCACTTTTGGGCCAATGTAGCTTGGGTGATTTGGGTTATTTTGATTGGCTTTCTCTATGATTGCCTTTCTTTGCTCTTCTGTTAATTGAGGCGCTTTTTTTTCAGGCTTTGGTGTTTCCTCAAAATTTATGGCTTCTTGTTTAGGAGCAACTTTAGTTTCTTTGGTGAATTTTGGTTTTTCAACCGTTTTTGCTGTTGGTGCAGTTGCTGTTGGTTTTGAATCTGTGGTTGTTTTTTCAACTACTGGTTTTGTCACTTTTGGTGCTATTGGCTTTTTTGCTGTAGTTGTAGTTGTAGTTCTTGCTCTTTTTTCTTTAGGAGCTTCGGTTTTTACAACATCTTGTGGAATTGGGTTTAAAGCTTGATGATCTAATATTTGGTAAATTAATTCATCTTTTTTTAAGGCGCTTACTTTTTTTAGCTTGGCCGCTTTTGCAATTTCATGCAAATCTGAGAGTTTCATCTCATTTAATTTTTCAATGTCAAACATGAATGTTTCGTAAAATTAGGTTGATACAGAATGTATAATATGATTTCTTTATAAGTAAAGATTTGTAACGATTCGTAAATGAAGTGATTACGAATTTCTTATGCAATAATACGATATTTTTACAATAAAACAATAGTTTTTTAAAAAAAGAAAACTTAATTTTGGCGAAATAATGATTTAGAAATGATTCAGAGAATACAATCTTTATATTTATTTATTAGTGCCTTGTTATCCGCTTTGGTTCCATTGTTTTTCCCTTTATGGAAAGATGCTAAACAAATGGACGTGTATTTTACAAGTGACATTATGTATATTGTAGCATTTGGACTATCAACAACAATGGCTTTAGTGAGCATATTGTTATTTAAAAAGAGACAAAATCAATTTGTTTTAAACAGATTGAATATCATATTGAACTTTATTTTAATAGGATTATTTGTGTATCGAACGCTAAATTTATCTGGAGAAGCTTCGGTTTCTGAGAAAGATATTGCGATGTTTGTTCCTTTGGTTTCTATCGTTTTATTAGTCTTGGCAAACAAGGCAATAAAAAAGGACGAAGATCTCGTAAAATCTGTGGATCGATTAAGATAAACCTATCATCTTAGTTTATTAGTGCGAAGAAAACCCGATTCGAAAGTTTCGGGTTTTTTTGTGGTTTAATCTGAATACCCTCAACTGAGCACTAAGCACTGAACACTAATACACTACTTCTTCCCTATTTCAATAATCTCTAAATCTTTAATCTTATCGCCATCAATCACAAAACGCAACATGGTTCTAACTTGATGAAAGCCCGAAATTCCAGCAGCACCAGGATTCATGTGCAATAAGTTTAACTTTTTATCAAACATTACCTTTAAAATATGAGAATGTCCACATATAAAAAGTTTTGGAGAATTTGTTTGTATTTCTTCACGAATAGCTTGATTGTATTTACCTGGATAACCGCCAATATGCGTAATCCAAACATCAACATCTTCACATATAAAACGGTTATGCAAAGGATATTCCATTCGAGCTTTGTCATCATCAATATTACCATAAACAGCTCTCAAAGGTTTCAGCCTCATAATGGTATCTGTCACCTCCAAATTACCAATGTCTCCAGCATGCCAAACTTCATCAGCTTGATTAACATATTTTAAAATGGTCTCATCAATATGACTATGTGTATCAGAAAGTAAAAGTATTTTTTTCATAAGATTAGCCAGAAAAGGCACTAAAGGACAAAGTTAAATAATTTAAATAAAGTTTAAGAGAGCTCTAGTAATTTCTTTGTAAATTTGCCAATTAAAAATATTAGAAGGTAGACAACAGACAATAACAAATTGAGATACTTCATAGAATTTTCATATAACGGCAAAAATTATCATGGTTTTCAAACCCAACCTAATGCTGCGTCGGTGCAAGAAACATTGACCAAAGCTTTGCAGTTGCTAATTGATAAATCCATTGAAATTGTTGGTGCAGGAAGAACAGATGCTGGAGTACATGCCAAACAAATGTTTGCTCATTTTGATGTAGAAAATGCTATTGATGCTTCGTATTGGTTACCAAAACTTAACTCTTATTTACCAAAAGATATTGTAATTTATGATATTTTTGAAGTCAAAGAAGATAGTCATGCTCGTTTTGATGCAACAGCTCGAACTTATGAATACTACATTCATACATTTAAAGATGCATTTTCAAATGATTTAAGTTGGTACAGCCATCAAAAACTAGATGTTGAGTTGATGAATAAAGCTTGTACCCTTTTATTTGAATACACTGATTTTGAATGTTTCTCTAAAGTAAATACAGAAGTTCATACTTTTAATTGTATTATTTCAGAAGCACATTGGCAACAAAAAGAAAATCAGTTACTATTTACCATAAGAGCTGATAGGTTTTTGCGAAATATGGTTAGAGCTATTGTTGGAACAATGGTTAACATAGGTTCAGGAAAAACAAGTTTAGAAGAATTCAAGGAAATAATCGAAAGTAAAAATCGTTCCAAAGCTGGTTTTTCAGTTCCTGCTCATGGATTGTTTTTAGTCAAAGTCGATTACTCTTTTTTAGAAAATAAATAAAATAATAAATTGCCATTGGTTTCAACCATCGGTAAACAAAATATGAAAAACAAAATACAAACCAAGTCCTTAAAAAAAGTATTAACCTACGCAAAACCTTATCAATCAAGGTTTGTTTGGGTTATTGTTTGGGCAGTTCTTTTATCCATATTTGCGGCAGCCCGTCCATACTTATTGAAACAAACTGTAGATTCATATATCAGTTTGAATGATAAAACGGGATTGCTATATTACATCATTTTAATGGGCGTAGTATTGCTTTTAGAAGTCGCTGCACAATTCTATTTTACCTATTGGGCCAATTGGTTAGGACAAGATATTATTAAAGATATTAGAAATAAACTTTTCAATCATATTGCTTCATTTAAAATGAAATACTTTGATAATGAACCCATTGGAAAGTTGGTTACCCGTTCCGTTTCTGACATTGAAAATATTGCCAGTATCTTTAGTCAAGGACTATTTATGATTGTGAGTGATGTATTGAAAATGATAGTAATTTTAGGCATAATGTTCTACATGAACTGGCAACTAACCTTAATCGTTCTTCTAGCAATGCCTATACTTTTATATGCCACAAATATTTTCCAAAAGAAAATGCGTGTTGCGTTTAATGAAGTTAGAAATCAGGTTTCCAATCTAAATACTTTTGTACAAGAGCGATTGACAGGTATGAAAATTGTCCAACTCTTTAACCGTGAAGCCATTGAATTTGAAAAATTTAAAGAAATCAATCAAAAACACAACAACGCTTGGCAAAAAAACATATTGTACAACTCCATCTTCTTCCCTATTGCTGATATTGTTTCATCGCTTACCTTAGGGGCAATTGTTTGGTATGGAGGAATCAATATTTTGAATGGAAACGGAATGACAACTTTTGGTGATTTATTTGCTTACACCATGTTAATCAATATGTTATTCAATCCATTGCGTCAAATTGCGGATAAGTTTAACGTTATGCAAATGGGTATTATCGCTGCTGAACGTGTCTTCGAAATTCTTGAAACCGATAGCCAAATTCAAAATATTGGAACAAAAACAGCTACAAGTTTTGATGGAAAAGTTGAATTAGAAAATGTGCGATTTAGCTATATTGAAAATGAAGAAGTACTAAAAGGAATCAATTTAGAAATCAATTCAGGAGAAACCATTGCCATTGTGGGAAGCACCGGTGCAGGAAAAACAACAATTATCAATTTATTAAATCGCTTTTATGAAATTGATTCAGGTACCATAAAAATTGATGATACCAACATCAAAGACTTCACTTTAGCAAGTTTAAGAAAACAAATTGCTGTGGTGCTACAAGATGTATTCCTATTTGCTGATACAATTTACAACAACATTACCCTTTACAATCCTGCAATTACTCGCGAATATGTTATCGCTTCTGCCAAACAAATTGGCGTACACGATTTTATCATGAGTTTACCCAATGGTTATGATTATGATGTAAAAGAACGTGGTGTTATGTTATCTTCTGGACAACGCCAATTGATTGCTTTTTTGAGAGCTTTTGTTAGCAATCCAAGCATTCTAATTTTAGACGAAGCCACTTCTTCTATCGATACTTATTCTGAAGAATTAATTCAAAATGCAACTGAAACCATTACAAAAGGAAGAACTTCAATCGTAATTGCTCACCGATTAGCTACCATTATAAATGCAGACAAAATTATAGTAATGGACAAGGGAATGATTGTAGAACAAGGCACACACAGCGAATTGTTAATGCAAGATGCTGGTTTCTACAAGAATTTATATGAAGCACAGTTTGAAACGAAAATAGCTTAATATTGGTTTAAGATTATGAAGTTAAAAGGTTATTAGTCATTGTGAGCAAGATGAACTTTAATATTATTCAAATCTTGATGTATTACCAAACATTTAAACCCAAAACCTATTAACCTCATAACCTTCTAAACTTTTAACCCCAAAAATAACAGTTGTTGTTTACAAATAATTTCCATAATTTCGCAAACGTTGTTCAATATAGATAAATCACAAGAAAAATGAAATACGATATTATAGTTTTAGGTAGTGGTCCAGGTGGATATGTAACTGCCATTAGAGCTTCACAATTAGGCTTTAAAGTTGCTGTTGTTGAAAAAGAAAATTTAGGTGGAATTTGCCTTAACTGGGGTTGTATTCCTACTAAAGCCCTACTTAAATCGGCTCAAGTATTTGATTATTTAAAACATGCTTCAGACTATGGTTTAAAAGTAGATTCTTTTGACAAAGACTTCAATGCTGTTGTAAAACGTTCAAGAGATGTAGCTGACGGAATGAGCAAAGGTGTTCAATTCCTTATGAAGAAAAACAAAATTGATGTTATCGACGGTTTTGGAAAACTAAAAGCTGGAAAAAAAGTAGATGTAACCGATAAAGACGGAAAAACTACTGAATATAGTGCAGACAATATCATCATCGCAACAGGGGCACGTTCTCGTGAATTGCCTAACTTGCCTCAAGATGGAAAAAAAGTAATTGGATACAGACAAGCTATGACCTTGCCAGAACAACCAAAATCTATGATTGTTGTAGGTTCAGGTGCTATTGGTGTTGAGTTTGCTCATTTTTATAATGCAATGGGAACTGATGTTACTATTGTAGAATTCATGCCAAACATTGTTCCAGTGGAAGATGAAGATATTTCAAAACAAATGGAACGTTCTATGAAGAAAGCTGGTGTAAAAATCATGACCAATTCTTCTGTTGAAAAAGTAGATACTTCTGGAAACGGAGTTAAAGCAACAGTAAAAACAGCAAAAGGAGAAGAAGTTTTAGAAGCTGACATCTTACTTTCTGCTGTAGGAATCAAAACAAATATTGAAAACATTGGACTAGAAGATGTAGGAATCGCAACAGATAGAGATAAAATCTTAGTGAACGATTTTTACCAAACCAATATTCCAGGGTATTATGCTATTGGTGATGTAACACCAGGACAAGCTTTAGCACACGTGGCTTCTGCAGAAGGCATTTTATGTGTAGAAAAATTAGCTGGAATGCACGTTGAACCATTAGATTACGGAAACATTCCAGGATGTACTTATGCTACTCCAGAAATCGCTTCTGTAGGTTTAACTGAAAAACAAGCAAAAGAAAAAGGATACGAATTAAAAATTGGAAAATTCCCATTCACAGCTTCAGGAAAAGCAAAAGCTGCTGGAACTCCAGACGGATTTGTAAAAGTGATTTTTGATGCCAAATACGGTGAATGGTTAGGTTGCCACATGATTGGTGCTGGCGTTACTGATATGATTGCAGAAGCCGTTGTAGCTCGTAAATTAGAGACAACTGGACACGAAATCTTAAAAGCTGTTCATCCACACCCAACCATGAGTGAAGCCGTTATGGAAGCGGTTGCTGATGCTTACGGTGAAGTTATACACTTATAAAAGTTAGAATTCAGAAATTAGAATTCAGAAATTAGAATTCAGAAATTAGAATTCAGAAATTAGAATTCAGAAATTAGAATTTAGAAATCCTTGACATTTGTTGAGGATTTTTTTTGTTCCAATTTTTACCTTCTCACCTATTTATTCAAAACCCATTTTGCCTTAAATTACTGATTGCCAATGTTAAGTTTTTGCCCAAACTGAAAACTTAACATTGGAATGTTTCTTTATTAGTTATATTTGCATAACATAAAATTAATATACACTTAACAATTAATTTACATTATAAAAATGGAAGAACATAAAACAGAAGCCATCGACAATAAGGACGAAAAAACCGTAACTCCAAAAGCTACACAACCTACTCCAAAAAAAGTGGCTACACCTCGTAAACCAGCAGTGCGTAAACCTGTAGTTAGAAAACCTGTTGTTAAAGAAGAAATTACTAATGAACCTATCGTTTCAGAAGAAAAAACAATAGTAGAAATAGTTGAAGAAAAAAATACAAATACAGAAGAAGTAACCCTAGAAAATACTCCTAATGAAGATGTAAAGTTGGAGAAAAAAAATCTTAAAAAATTAAAGAAAATGAGCGACAAAATTAAGGAAAAAGAGAAAAAAGCGAAAGACAAAGCTAAACAAAAGAAACTAAAAGAAAAGCAAAAAGAAAAAGAGAAAAAAGCCAAGAAAAAGAAAAAAGAAAAAGCCAAAAAAGAAAAAGCAAAGAAAAAATTAAAAGAAAAGAAAGCAAAGAAAAAAGCAGCTGCAAAAAAGAGCAAGAAAAAAAATAAAAAATAATACTGTTTTAAACAGTAATTATATACTTTTATAATCCTTAACAAATCCTGTTGAGGATTTTTTTTGATTCAAAATTAAAAATTACAAACGAAAGTAAAGCTTCGCAAAACATAATGCCATTTATCCATGAAAAAAACAATTCAAATTCTGTTTCTTTTTAGTTTCATTAATACCTTTTCACAATACAATAGCGTTCCGTTTAGAGAAGGAAACTTATTTGGTATTTCCGATGCAAAAGGAAAAATAATTCTTAAACCACAATTTGATATTATAGAAGTTAGTTCATATGACATCTTGTACTTCACTGGTTTTAATTTGAATGGCAAAACAATAACTTCAAGTTTAATTTACAACAACAAAATAATTCTTAACAACAAAGATTATGACAGTTACAATTGTGAAAACGAATTATTTGAAGCCACAAAATACATTGTAAACCCTAGAGTTTCTAATTTTTCAGATGATAAAGTCAAAAATATAGTACACCTGTATGACAAAAACGGAAAAGCCATAATTGCCGAAGATTGCAATTACATTGGCATTTTAGAAAATTCCGATGAAAAAAAAATCAGCAACGAAGTACTCGTTTACTACCAAAACGCAGATCAAAAAAGCAGCTTATTCCTCTACAATAAAAAGCTAAACAAAATTACAAATTACTACTTTCAAAATTCATATTTCTTGGAAATTGATACCAATTCTAGTAATGATTACAGAGACAAATCCATAACTTTTACCTATGTAGATCAAAACAACAAAGGAAAAAAACTAACCGTTTTACAAGAATCAAAAGGAGTAAAAAAAATTGAAGAAATAGATTTTGAAATCAAAAAAAATAATGATTACGAACATGATTTTTATAATGATGTAGTTGCCATTCCAGAAGGTGATTATTATGAAAAAAAGCCCGTTATTACTTCAAACGACAGCATTATTGATGTTATGGGAAATGTTGAAATTGCTAGAGAATTTTATTATAACCCAAAAAAAATTGAGCAAATAAAAGTCGTACCTAAAAAATTAAGTTTAGACTGGTCACACATCATCAAGAAAAATGATAAAGTAGGTTTAAAACTCACGAAAGACAACAAAATAATCATTCCTATTGCCTACGATGAAATACTTAGCACTGAACTTGGTGGTTTAAACTCCTGTTATTTGGTAAAGCAAAACAACAAATACGGTGCTCAAATTTATGCCTACAATGAAAAAGAACGTTTTGAAATTGCACCTGTTTTTAAGGGCAAATTTCTAATTGCAGATTTAGATTACTTTGGCGACAAAAACCCATTGCTAAAAATCTATGACGAAAATGGTCTATTCTACTGCTACGCCAAGAAAGACGGAACTTTATTTATGAAATAACTAACATGTCAAACACACATATCTTTATCTTATCAGCAATTATTCTAGTTGTTTTCTTCATGAGAATAATTAATAAATATGAAAGAATTAAACAAGAAAAAATTATTGCTAAAAAAAATTCTAAAATAGATATAGCTAGTATTTCTAATTCAAGTGTACCAATAAACGACTATTTACTCAATGACTACAAATCCATTTTTTTATCGAGCCAATTATTGGATTTGAAAATATTTCAAGTGAATCAATTTTACTATCAAGAGAAAAGTGGTAATTTGTTTGTATTTGAAGGCATAGAAATGAAATTTAGCAAAAGCTTCTTTTCCATTGGGTTTTCTTCTGAATATGAGTACAACATGTTTCAAGCAACATCTTTTCACGAATTATATGACCATGAAAATGATAGAGAAATAAATACAGTAGAAACCCAAAAACTTTCACGACTTATTGGTAAAAAAATTGTTGATGTACATTTCAAAACAGCAACGTTTAATGAAGTTGTAGATTATACCATGAAAGTAGAAAAAGTAACCAAAATAGTTGACGTACTCTTAACTTTTGAAACCAGCGAAACCCTTCAAATAGCTACTGTAAACTATGATTATGAAGAAAACAAACTGCCAAAAAACTACCGATATGATATTACTGGTGAACTTTTAATTTCTCTAAACAATACTATAGAAATAAAAAAATAATTTTTCCAAAATGAATAAAACCTATTAAGTACTAAATAAAAAATTCTATTTTATATATATAATTTTAGTATACAAAATTTTGTATTCTTTTTTCCAAAATTTTAATAAAGCGAGTTTTATCAAATTTTCAATTAGTATAATAACCATTCGATAAATGCTTTTTGGGAGAAACCATCATACCTAAAAAAAGAATAAGCATGTATTTTATGATGTAAATTACTAAAAACTAAATTATAAAAATAAACCTCTCATAATAGAGAGGTTTTCGAATTAAATTCCAATAAATTCATTGGCCTTGACTGCTACTACACTTTCAAGTGTGACATTCAAATCTGCACAAACTTTGTTTATATCAGCAATAGCTTGATCAGAAGTCTTTGTTTTGTGCCATAGTGTACTAGTGGGCAAATAATACACCTTACTTTTAGCTTCCAAAATAAAATTATCCAAATAATTTAAGGCCAATAATGCAGCTGTTACTTCAGCATTTTTTGCACTAACATCATATGAAATCAATACGTTGCCAATTGTTGTTCCCATGCTGTTTTTGTTTGTAGGTTTAACAAACAAATAAATAATAAAAAATAATTTTAAAACCACGTAAAAACACCTGATTTTAATAGGTTTTAGGAAGTGAATCTAGAACTAAAATAACATATAGAAGTTAGTTACTATGAAATTATAAATATTATTGACAACACTATTTTTTTGATTATTAAACAAAGTAATGTTTTTCATGCTATATTTATAGTTAATTATATACTTTTAAATACATTTATAAATGTTTGTCTATTTCGTATATTTATAAGCTATCTACAATTATCAGAACATATGAGTAAAAAATACTATATCAACAAATTTGGAGTAAAAGTTTTGGAGAAAGGAACAAAATCTTTTTTTGAATATTCAATTGAAACAATACAGCTAGAATTTCTTATAATTTATATAGTTTCTGCAGAATCAAGTAATCAAGAATTAAAAGAGAAGAAAGACTTTTTAAAAGTGCTTTATGAAAATGAAGCTGATGATAGACTTATCAAATTCTTAGAAGCAGATAAAAGTGATATCATTTTTTCTTCAAAAACTTATGAAAAATATTTTGGACAAATGGCCTATACCAGAATGACAGACAATATATTGAGTTATTTTAAAGATGTTCTAGTAGAAGTTATTAAATCTAAACCACAGATATTAAAATCAAATGAAAAAGAATCTTTAGAATACATATTTTCATTTAGTAATATGGAAGATTTAATTGAAGATATAACAGAAAAAAATATAGAAAAACTATTTTATGGAAGTATTAATGATATAAAGAAATTTTTCAATGACAAATTAGGAATTCAATTATTTAAAGATGCGATTACTGAAAATAATTTTGAACAATTTGTAAAACAAAGAAATTTAATTGTCCATAATAGAGGAATTATTACCTATGAGTTTGCAAAAAAATTTTCTAATGAACATGTTACATATATTCCAGGAAATGTACTTTCTTTTACTTATGAAAGTTTATCAAAAATAAATGGTGCAATGACAAATCTACTAGTCGATTTAGAAATATTAATAGTTGAAAAATTTAAATTAGAAACAGTACTAATATAACAATGCATAATAAAGGTTTTTGGTAATTTGGATATTTCGTTTGTGTACGGAATTTTCATAGAAAATTCTAAAATAGTTTTGTACTTGTGAAATTAAGGACTGAGTTTACGCAATGATCACAAGCCAAATAATGTTAGCAATCAGTTTGAAAACAAAAAAAGCATTAAAAAATATAAATTTATGGTTAATAAAGATGAAATGAAAATTGAGTTAGAAAAATTATCTAAAATTCAAGATGAAAGAAATGATATTCATATAGATTGGATAAAGAAAATAATAAGTGTTTTCATATCTGTAACTGCAATAGTTATATCCTTAAAAAATGGAAAATCTACATCATATTTACAAATGTATTCATATCTAATTACAATTCTTTTATCTGGTATTGGCATTTTTTTTGGTATAATTCATTTATATAGTTACGTAGTTCTTCATAATCGGACTCTGACACAGGCAAATTATAACGCATTATTATTATCTCAAGGAAAAAAAACTGATATGCTCTCAATAATAAGTCCTCCAAAATATCATAGGGTTTCAGAAATGATTTGTATAATATCGTTATTATTGTCTTTTGTTAGTTTAATCGTTTACGGTATATCATTTGATTTATAATTTACTTTTACTTAATATCGATGTGAAAATTTTATCAAATAATAAAAACCAATTTGAAAACTATCATTTATACAATTTGCTGGTTTTGGATTGTGTTCTAAATTTCTCTGAAAATTCTAAAGTAGTTTAATGCATTAAATTTTAATTATAAATTTACATAATTACCACAAGTTGCAAAACCTTCAACAAAATAATTCCCAAAAACCTACGTTATCCCTATAACCAAAAAACTAAACTATATGAAAAAAGTAATTTCCCTTTTAAGCCTTTGTGCAGTTTTATTGTTAGTTTCATTTACTACTACGAACAACAAAAAACTAATCGTAATCGATGCAGGTCATGGTGGTCACGATCATGGAGCTTCTTTTAATGAGTTGTATGAAAAAGACATCGTGGAGCAAATCGCCAAAAAAATATTCGAAAAAAATGATCCCACAACCGTAGAATTAGTTTTACTAAGAGACACCGATAATTTCATTTCATTAACCGATAGAATCAACAAAATCAACGAACTAAACCCAGATTTAGTGATTTCGCTACACATCAATTCTAACTCTATGAAAAACTCATCTGGTGTTGAAGCTTATGTATGCGAAAACAACAGCAACCACAAAATGGCCAAAGAACAAGCTGAAAAGTTAGTCAACGCCATTGCCAATGATAAACTACAATCAAGAGGTGTAAAACAAGCCAACTTCATGATTTTGAAAAAGTCAAATGCTCCATCAGTTTCTCTAGAACTTGGTTTTATTTCCAATGAAAACGATAGAGCCTACATCACCAGCGAAGAAGGTCAAAACGAAATTGCTGCCAATATTGTTAAAAGTATTCAGTAATTAGTAACACAAAGTCACACTAAGAAAAGCACAAAAGAACACTAAGTTTTTTTGTGCTTTTTTTGGTAGCATGTAACACAATAGAAAACACCAAGTAACTCTAAGATTTATATAAACTTTGAACTAAAAAAACAACCTAAAACAACCTAAAACAACCTAAAACAACCTGAAACAATTTGAAACAACCTGAAACAATTTCAAACAACCTAAACCCCCTTCAACCCATCAATCAAAGCATCAATATCATCTTTCGTATTGTCATGACAAAAAGAAATTCGCAACGAAGGTTTTTTAATGTCTTCTTCAGGTAAAATTTCGGCTAACACATGAGAAGGCTTTACACTTCCACTCTGACAAGCACTTCCTCTAGAAACGGCAATTCCTTTGATATCCAAATTGAATAAAATCATAGCCGTTTTCTCTTCCGAAAAAGGCAATAAAACATTCACTATGTTGTAAAACCCATTTTCACCATTGATTTTTATAGCCGGAAAATGCGTTTGCAATTGATGGATGCAATACGTTTTTAACTCGCTAATGTGTTTTTTGTCGGCTTCCAAATTTTCATAACAAAGTTCTAAAGCCTTCGTCATTCCCACAATTTGATGCACAGCTTCTGTTCCTGAACGCAATCCTTTTTCTTGTGAACCACCATAAAACATAGGTTGCATTTGGCTGTTTTTTCGAATAAAAGCAAATCCTACTCCTTTCGGTCCATGAAATTTATGCGCACTAGCTACAAGAAAATCTATAGGTAATTTGGTTAAATCAATAATCTCTTTTCCAACAGATTGCACAGCATCACAGTGAAAAAGAGCTTTGTGTTCTTGACATAATTGGCTCACTTTTTCCAAATCTAAAACCGTTCCTATTTCGTTATTAACATGCATCAACGAAACTACTGTTGGACTATCTTGTTGCAATAAGGCTTCCAAATGCTTCATATCAATGGCTCCTGAAGGCAAAATCGAAACAAAGTCAACTTGTAAGCCAAACTCATTTTGAAGCGCTAAAACCGTGTATAAAGTAGCATGATGCTCAATCTTAGTCGTAATGATACGTTGGACTTGTTGGGTTTTTACCAGTGAAGCTAAAATCCAATTAGTAGCTTCTGTGCCATTACTGGTGAAAATAAGTTCTTGCGCTGAACAGTTAAGGTATTTAGCAATACTCTTTCTTGAAGTTTCTACCAATGTCTTTGAACTTCGCCCGAAACTGTGTGTTGATGATGGGTTTCCGTATTCATTTTGCAATACTTCAACCATTGCTTTTATAACTTCTGGATGTACTGATGAAGTAGCAGCACTATCTAAATATATGCGTTTTGACATTTGTTTTAATAATTTGAGCAAAGATACGAATAAGAAATTCCAAAAAAGAAATTCCAAATTCCAACTTTATTATAAGTTTAGAATTTGGAATTAATTAGGATGATATTTCCGATTTCTCAGAAATTAGTGACTTGCTTCTACTTCAATAGCATCAACGTCTATGTTTTGTTTTTTCAATAATCCTTTTACTAAAATGGCAAATAAAGTTAAGTAAGCAAAACAAACTACTGCTACAATATACGATTGATGAATCCCAATAATATCAGATAATTTTCCTTGAATTGGAGGAATAATTCCACCACCCAAAATCATCATTACCAAGAAAGCTGAACCTTGTGAAGTGTATTTTCCTAAACCAATAATAGATAAACTAAAAATAGATGGCCACATGATTGAACAAGCTAAACCACCTGCCAAGAAAGCATAAATGGCTACAGTTCCTGTGGTGAATAATCCTATCAACATAGCAATAATTCCGAAAGTTCCAAAAATAGTTAACGTTCTTGCTGGTTTATCTTTACTTAAAAAGAAAGCTCCAATTTGAATAAACACACAGAACACATAATAATATAATGGTTTCATGTCTTTTCCAGAAACAATGTTTACGCCTAAAATTACTGCAAATGCTATCAATGGAACTACAATTAAGGCAATGGTTTTCTTGGCTCCTTTTAAATCAAAAACGCTTACGGCTCCAGCCCAACGTCCAATCATTAAACTTCCCCAATACATTGAAATATAAGGTGCAATGTCTGATGATTCTAAACCTCCAAATTCATCTAGTTTTAATAATTCTCCTAAGTTACTTCCAATGGCTACCTCAACACCTACATAAGTGAAGATGGCTAACATTCCTAAAACCAATTGTGGATATTGCATAGCACCCCAACCTTCTGCTTTTTTCTTAGCGGAAGTGTAGGAAAATAAAATCCCTCCAATAACTACTAACAATGCTCCTGATAACCAAAGCATTCTTTCATTTTCAAGAGGTTCTTTTAAAACTTTAATTTCTTGTTCTTTTGAAGCAATTAAAGTATCTCCTGCTTGAAGTTCTTTTTTCAATTCTGTAACCTCAGTTTGAAGTTGCTCAATTTTTAAAGCAGATTCGCTTTTATAACTTTGAAAAACTGGTGTGAACATCACTCCTAATAAAATGGTCATAATCACCAATGTTGTTAATGCTTTATTGGCTTTTTCGATAGGTTCATCAGAAATTCCTGTTGGTACTTTTTTAGAAAAATAAAATAAGGCTGCTGCACCTATAAATAGTAATCCGACACAAACGTATAGAATAACTACTTTGTTTAATTCTAGTAATTTTATTTGTTCATCAGTTACAGAAGCAGCTGTTCCAAACAACGCTAATCCTACAATTATAGGTCCAATAGTTGTTCCAAACGAATTGATTCCACCACCAAGATTTACACGACTTGCTCCTGTTTTTGGATCACCTAATAAAATAGCAAACGGATTGGCAGCCGTTTGTTGCAATGAAAATCCAAGAGCAACAATGAAAAGACCTACTAACATTCCTGCATATAAATTGGCTTCAACAGCTACAATCATAGCTCCTGCTCCCAGTGCTGAAAACAAAAGTCCATAAACGATACTTTTTTTGTAACCCCATTTTCCTACTATGTCTTTTCCTGAATTATTTCCTAGAGCAAATAATAATAAAGCTCCAATGTAATAAGCCGTATAAAAAGCAAAGTCTACTAATTGTGATTGAAACTGGTCTAATGAGAAATAACTTTTACAAAAGGGAATAAAAATACTGTTTCCTGCAGCGATAAATCCCCAAAAGAAAAACACTGTAATAAGTGTGTACAACGCTGGATAGTTGGTTTGAATTTTATTTGAACTCATAATTTATATTTAGTTTATTTGGTTTTTATGTTAAGCTTTGATTAGTAATTATTAAATTTTAAAAATTATCAAAGTCATTCATTGCTCTTATTTAGTGGTTAAATATACATTTTATGTGAATTTATTTAGCATTGCAGCTCCAATTAGTTGTTAACAAAAATGTTTTCTTTTTAATAAGTAAAAGTTGCCATAATAGGTAAATGATCGGAAGGATACTTAAAATCATAAAAATCATTTATGGTGATGAACTTTCTAACTTTTATAGTGGTTTTTTTATCGAAAAAAATGTAATCAATTTGTTTGTTTGGCTTTGTTCTAAAATCGAAAGCGTTCCATGTTTCTGTTTCGCCATAAGGTTTGGTTGTTGAACTGAAAGAGGCTTCATGGAGTTGAGCTTGCAATACTTTCATGGAATCTTCATCTTTTGTAGCATTAAAATCTCCAGAAAGAATAAAGGGCACTTCTTCTATTTTTTTTACTTCTTCTGCTAAATTGACTATCATTTTTGCAGATTCTAATCGTGCCTTTGTTCCCACATGGTCTAAATGGGTGTTGGCTATCCAAAACTTCTTTTTTGTCTTTTTGTTTTTGAATAAACCATAGGTTACAATTCGGTTACAAGCTGCATCCCAACCTCTTGAAATGGTATCTGGTGTTGTGGATAGCCAAATGGTTTTTTGTTGTAGCACTTCAAAATCATTTTTGTTGTATAGAATGCAGGAGTATTCCGCAAATTCTCCTGCTTCTCTTGGTAAACCAATATAAGTGTAATTGGGTGATTCTTTAAGGATGAAATCCAATTGAAATTTTTGAACTTCTTGCAAGCCTATGAATGATGCTTCGTAATAATTCAACAATGTTACTACTTTTTCTTTTCTGAATTCCCAACTGTTTTCTCCATCATTTGCTGAGCCTAATCGAATGTTGTATGACATGACGTTCATATCTGTTTGTGCCACTAATTGAAAGGAAGCTATGAGGAAAAATAAATACTTTTTCATATATAATTAATCTACTTTTATAACTGCTGTGCGTTCACTAATTCCGTTGTTGTTGAAAGCTTCTATTTGAAAATAATAAGTGTCTGTTCTGTCCATTCCTGTGAAGAAATAATCATTTATTCCATATACCATAATGCTTCCATATAATTTGTCTGCTGATTTTCCAAAATAAATTACATAACCATCAGCTTCATCATTTTGTTTCCAACGAATCCATGAACTTCTTCGTTCGCCAAATTTACTCTTATCAGCACGAAGTACCATAAAATTTTCCACTTTTTCTGGAGTTTTACCATTTCCTTTTCCAAAAACCCTGAAACCACTTAATGCAAACTTACCTGTTGGCATTTTGATATTTTCTAATTTTAAATAGCGAGCTTCAATAGGTTTTGAGAGTTCAATATAATCGTGTGGAACATCGGTTTTGTTATTACTTTTATCAACTGCCACCGTCCATTTTTTTCCATCATTGGAAGCTAAAATTCTGTATTGATGAAAAACATTTAATGATTTTCCTTCAAATGTTACATCTTGATCCGCATAATTAACTTGGATGGCATTAATGGTGGAAATTTCGCCTAAATCTGTCTGAAACCACTCTCCTTTTTCTCCTGTTTTGGCTGACCAATAGGTTTTCATGTCTTCATCCACAGCATAATTGGGTTGAAAGCCTCCTAATGTTGAAGAAACTTGCACGGGTTTATTGTAATTCAACAACATCCATCCTGAAAATAGTCCTTTTGTAAAATCTTTTCCTTTGGCGTATTCTGGTAGAAAGTTAGGATAATCGCCATAAGCTGTGTTGCAATACATTACATCGTCTTTATCAAAACCGGCAGGCCAAATCCCTATTCTTCTTTCAAAGTTGTTTTTTTGTCCCAAAATTATGGTTGAAACATGCCACCAATTTTGATTATTGTCTTGATAAGTAGCTCCATGACCAGCACCACGAGCAAAACCACCTGGTTTATAAGAAAACGGATTGTGTGTTTGATATGCAAAACCATCTAATGGATCTTTACTGGTGTAAACTCCATCCGCATAACCACTAAATTCAGTTGCTGGTGCACCATACTGCAAGTAATATTTACCTTTGTATTTAGTCATCCAAGCACCTTCCATGAAGGGTTGTAGAAAGGCATTGTCATTATATTCTCCAAAGCGTTCCCATCCATGATCTTCTGGATGAAGGGATATCATAGGTTTTACAAATCCATCTGATTGTAATGTTTTGGTATTGATTTCTGTTCCTAATATCGGAAATTCATTGCTTGAACCCCAATACAAATAGAGTTTTTCTTTTTCTTCATCATATAAAAATCCTGGATCCCAAGCACCTACTTTGAAGTCTTCAACGGCAACTTCCCAATCATCTGTTGTGCCATCTTTGGTTTTATAAAGTGAAAAATGAGGTCCATGTGTTGAACCAATTAAGTACATTTCGTCTTTCATTACAAAAGCTGCTGGTGCACATAGTTCATCATAAACTTTGGCATCTGGTTTTAAAAATTTTCTGGATACAAAATTCCAGTTAAGCATATCTGTACTCCACCAATAGCCCCATTGATTTGTTGAAAATAAGAAGAATTTGCCTTTGAAATTAATTATTACTGGATCGGCTGTAGCTCGATGTTTTCCTTGTGCATATAAATTTGGAATTGGGGTGTAACCATAATCAACGTTTATGGGGTTACAATATGTTTTTTGTTGGGAATATCCTTGAATTGCAAAGCATAATAAAAGGATAATATATTGAAAGTTATTGTATTTAGTCTTTTTCATATTTTTAAATTATAAAACGATTCAATTGAATTGATGAATTGCTAAAAATAAAAACCTTAAAGCAATTGCTACTTTAAGGTTTTCTTTAAAAACAATTAATTAAAACCTAATTAACTAACTCAAAATTAGCTTTTAAACTTGTATCTGAATTTGAACCAATAAATACTTCAAATTGTCCTGCTTCTGCCACATAATCCAAATTGAAATCATAAAATTTCAATTCTTCTGCTGTTATGGTGAAAGAAACCGTTTTTGTTTCTCCTTTTTTTATCATTACTTTTTCAAAACCTTTTAACTCTTTTACTGGTCTTGTTACTGAGCCTACTAAATCTCTAATGTATAACTGAACGACTTCTTTTCCATCATAATTACCAGAATTCGTTACATCAACAGAAACTACGATGTTTGCTGAGGCATTCATTTTAGAAGAAGATAGTTTCATATTTGAATAATTGAAAGTGGTATAGCTCAATCCGTAACCAAAAGGGTATAAAGGTGTATTGGCAACGTCTAAGTAGTTGGATTTAAATTTTTCAAACTCTCCTTTCTTAGTTTTTTCATCGCTTAATGGTCTTCCTGTATTTTTGTGGCTGTAATAAATGGGTACTTGCCCTACATTTCTTGGAAAAGTCATTGAAAGCTTTCCTGATGGGTTTACTTCTCCATATAATACTTGTGTTATTGCTGGACCAGCTTCTGTTCCTGGAAACCATACGTTCAGAATTGCATCTGCTGATTGTGATTCTTCCGTAATAGCTAATGGTCTTCCTGTGAATAATACTAAAACAATTGGTTTATTTAGTTCTTTTAATTTGTTCAACAAACTTTTTTGAGCTTGTGGAATTTCAATATTGCTTCTACTACTTGATTCACCGCTCATTTCAGCAGCTTCTCCTATAGCGAATAGAATTATATCTGATTTTTTTGCTATTTCAATGGCTTCATTGTTTAGTTCTTCATCTGTTCTTCCGTCACGGTTAATTGCTTTTCCAAAAACGCCTACTCTTTTTTCAAATTCTTCGTCATGGTCTAAATTGGAACCTTTGGCATATAATAAGTTCTTTCCTAATTTTTCAGATAATGTGGTTTTTAAAGAAATTGCTTTTGAAAAATCGGTTGCTACACTCCAAGTGCCTGGCATATTTTCTTTTGCATCTGCCAAAGGACCAACCAAAGCAACTTTTTGACTGGCTTTTAATGGTAATGATTGGTTGTCATTTTTAAGTAGTACAAAAGACTCTGTTGCAACTTTTTGAGCAAATTTTCTGTTTTCGGTAGTGAAAATTTCTGTTTTAGCTCTTTTTTCATCACAATATCTGTAAGGGTCATGAAAAAGACCTAAATCATATTTTGCAGATAACATTCTTTTTACGGCAGTGTCAATATCATTCATGCTTATTTTACCTGCTTCAAGGGATTGCTGCAATGTTTTAATAAATGCTGCTGGAATTGATGGTGAATCGCCTGCCATATCCATATCAACACCTGCTTTTAATGCTAGTGAAGACACATCATACTTATCTCCCATTCCGTGATCTATCATTTCATAAATTCCTGTATAATCAGTAACAACAAATCCATTAAATCCCCAATCATCTCTCAATAAATTTGTCAGTAACCATTTGTTTCCTGTTGCTGGAACGCCATCAATTTCGTTAAAGGAAGCCATAACTGAACCGACTCCTGCATCAACGGCAGCTTTATATGGAGGAAAATAATCATTATACATTCTACCTCTACTCATGTCAACGGTGTTATAATCTCTTCCTCCTTCAGGAGCACCATATAAAGCGAAATGTTTTACGCATGACATTATGGTATTGTTATCTGCTAGATTATTCCCTTGATAGCCTTGTACCATAGCTTTAGAAATTTGACTGCCTAAATAAGGGTCTTCTCCTCCACCTTCGGCAACTCTTCCCCATCTTGGATCTCGAGAAATATCAACCATTGGTGAAAATGTCCAACAGATTCCATCGGCTGAAGCTTCTTTGGCTGCCATTTGTGCCATTTGTTTTACCAAATCCATATCCCAAGAACAAGATGTTCCTAAAGGAATAGGAAATGTCGTTTGATAGCCATGTATAACATCCATTCCAAAGATTAGTGGAATTTTTAGCCTGCTTTTTTCTACAGCTACTTTTTGTACTTCTTTAATTTTTTCTACAGATTTAATGTTGAAAAGTCCTCCAACTCTTCCTTGCGCAATGGCTTTGGCAATATCTGAGCTTTGGGCTTGACCTGTAATGATGTCTCCTGAAACTGGAAGATTAAGTTGTCCTATTTTTTCTTCGAGAGTCATTTTGGACAACAACTCATTTATAAATTGCTCTTTGGGAGCAATGGTTTTTGAAGTGACTTGTTTCTTTTGAGCACAACTTGGAAGTACTGCTGTAAGGAAAAAAAGTAGTATATATTGTTTTTTAAAATTCATTATAATTATTTTCTTGTATTATTTAATTTGTTTTTGTTGAAGCATCCATTTGTATATTTCTTCATTATCATATACTTGACTCCAACTGTCATGATTTGCATCATCAAAAATAGTTAATTCAATATTCTTACTGCATTTTTTTAATTTCTTGTAGATTTCTATGGAGTAATTTACATCTACTACATCATCCAATAAGCCATGAAAAATTCTTGTGGGAATATCTTTAATTTTACAGTTTTCAATCATTGGAACTCTATCAACAAAACCTGCAATGGGTACTAAAGCGGCAAACATATCTGGATGGGCAAAAGCTAAATTCCACGCTCCCCATGCTCCCATGCTAAGTCCAGTGAGGTATATTCTTGATGTATCTATTTTATTTTCTTTAATTACGCTTTGAATTAATTGATATAAAGATTCTGATTCCCAATAAACATCTAATGGACATTGTGGTGCTAAAACGTAAGCATCTAAACTGTTGCTTTTTAAATATTTAAACGGTCCGTGTGTTTTTACTTTTTCTAAATCTGAACCTTTTTCACCTGAACCGTGTAAAAAAATGATAAGGGGCTTCTTTTCATTTCCATTTGGTTTATGCAATAGGTATTCATAAGTTCTGTTTTCACAAATTTGTGTTGAAAATTCTTTCTCTTCAATTTGTGCATTGAGAGAATTTATGCTTAAAAATACTATGGCTAATTTAAAAATTCTATTCATTTTAAAATCCATGTTGGGTTGATGAAAAACCTAATGTTTGCAATCCTGATTGTACTTCTGGAGCTTGCATAAATAAATTCCAAAGCAATCCTGTTCTGTGATTTTCTATCATTGGTGCAATCGTACCTTGGTCAATGGCTAAATATCGTTGAGTCACCCAATTATGTTGCGGGGAAAAAGCATCATATGGCCCCGCAATTCCAACATATTGACTCTTTTTTTCTTCATATAAATATCTTAAAAAACGCATGGCAGCATCTGGTTTATAAGGGAAAGAAGATAACGCTGCTGTTGGTGAAATAACTCCTATATCATTATTGGGTTGATGGGCTGTGTATCCAGTGGTTCCATCAGAATTTCTGGTGTAACTTGCTGTTAAACCCCAACACTTATCGCTGTAGCCGTTCCAATTTTGAGGATTGGCTACGCAATAGTTATACATTATATCTGTATGATTTTTGTTTAAATTCCAGTAGTTTGCATACTGATCTGTTAATCCTCTTGGGTCTAAACCTAAATGTGAATAGTGTGCCCAAAACATAGGGCCAACATTTCCATTTGCACCATTGTGATTGAAAATTAATGGAATATTATATTTTGTACCTGAAGTTACAATAGCACCATTTCTAGCCCATGCTTGATGATAAGCTGCTGCTGGTACAGTGTGTGTTGGTGAAGCTGCTGCCATAACATAGGTGATAAGGCATTCATTATAACCTTCTAATTTAAAATTCATTTGCCAACCATAATTTGGTGACCAATGCCAATATAGGGCATTTTCGCCTTTAGTGTACCAATCCCACTCAACGCCTTTCCATAAATCATCTGCTTTTTGTGCTAATGCTTGTTCTTCTGGTGAGCCATTCTTAAAATATTCTCTAATACAAATAAAAGCTTGACACAAAAATGATGTTTCCACTAGATCACCACCATTGTCTTGAGTTCCAAATGGAATAACATTCCCGTTTGTTCCATTTATCCAATGTGACCATGCTCCGTGGAATCTATCTGCATTTTCTAAAAAGTTCAAAGCTGTTTGTAATCGTGCTACTGCTTGGCTTCTGGTTACAAAACCGCGTTCTACTCCTACAATAATTGTCATAAGTCCAAAAGCTGAACCTCCAGTTGTTACAATGTTTGCATCGAAATTTGGGTCTTCAACAATATAACGTTCTCTGGCTAATTTGGCATTTGGATGTGCATAATCCCAAAAATATTTGAAAGCGTCTTTTTGAACTTGGGTCATTAATTCGTCGTCTGTAAGCTGCACTTGAGTATCCGAATTATCATCAATTACACTGTTTGAATTAGTAGAACAGCTAATCATAAATGGTAAAAGGAAAAATATTTTTTTTAAAATTTTCATATGTAATATACTTCCAAAAATTAAATTATAATTTTTGGAAGTTAAAAGTTTAATTATTTATTATTTGAATATAAATCTTGAATTTGGGCTTGAGACAATGCTGAAACATATAATCTAAATTGGTCTAAGCTTCCTGACCAAGACTTCATCCAACCTTCGGATGGGTTTCCTGAACCACCAATTCTAAATCCATTTATTTTACTTGTATCAAAATTTATTGCTCCATGATTATCCCATGTTTTAGTTGATTTTTGAAGACCATCAACATATAGTGTCATACCAGATGTGTTTTGATCATAAACAAATGCTAAATGATGCCATTGATTATCATAGAGCATGTTTAGATTAGAGTCACTAACCCATTCAAACCACTTATCACCTGGCTGTTCATCTACAAATAATTTTATTGTAGGGTTTGAGGCACTTCCTTCAAAAAGAGCAAACATACTGGCTTTTGCCCAGTTGTCACTTGTCATACTAAAAGCAAATTCTGTAAGGCTAGAATCTGTGTTTTTTGCCCAAAAAGCAACTGTGAAACTCCCAGCCTTTTCCGCAAAATCATTTGCATTTAAATATCTTAAAAATGCATCTGAAGCTCCTCCTTTATAAGCATTTCCTGAAACACCTTGAATCTCAGTGATAGAATTATCTGGCACAAAACATGGATAACCAGATAATTCTTCTGCAAATCTAAATCGCAATAAATCTGCATTATTATCAAAAGGAACAAAAAATCTCAATTCACCCTCTGGAATATTAGCTGAATCTGTTGGATAATCTGAAATACCAGGCTCATCCATATCTTGACAACTTATTGCTAAAAAGATTGAGCATAAAATACTTAATCTTGCCACTGATAATGTTATTTTTTTCATGATATATAATTTTAAGTTATAAACTTATTAATAATTAGGGTTTTGAATTAAAACACCTCCTGATTGATCAATTGCAGTTTGTGGAATTGGATATAATGCATTTTTTGCTTGATATCCCAAACTTCCTAAAACAGTATTTGCATCACCCCAGCGTACTAAATCATAAAATCTTTCACCTTCCATTGCAAACTCAACTCTTCTTTCTTGTTTAATGGCATTTCTAACAGCAACTTGATCTGTAGCAACTATATCTGGCAAAACAGAAGAATTTCCACCTCTTGCTCTTGCTCTTACTAAATTAATATAATCAACTGCTAGGGATGATTGTCCTGATTCATTTAGAGCTTCTGCATACATTAATAAAACATCAGCATATCTTATCAATTTAATGTTTGCCCAGTGGTTTTTATTTTCTCCAAAGCTTGTTCTTTCACTTGGTAGAGTATAAGCTTTTTTATTCCAATAAGGTTGTGATAATCCTGTAGGTAATATTAAGGCTGGGTTACTACCATCTGATTGTCCTTCAAATAAAATTGTTGCCTCTCTTCTAGGGTCTCCTGTTTCAAAAGCATCTACTAAAGCTTGTGTTGGAACATTAAAACCCCAACCTAAATCCCATGTGCTTGTTCCTCTAATTCCTTGAGATTCCCAGTAATTATTTGAATAATTCACTCCTGCTAAACGCAGAAATTGTATTTCAAAAATAGATTCAAAAGAATTATCTCCTGCTTGTAAGAATAGTCCTGAAAAAGAATTGTGGAGTGAATATCCTAAGCTCATCACTTGAGATAATTCTGTTGCTGCTGCTGTCCAATTTTGCTGATATAAATATAGCTTTCCTAATAAAGTTTGAGCAAATCCTTTTGTAGCTCTACCAGGATATGAAGGCCATGCTGTAGGTAAATGTTCAATTGCAAAAGTTAAATCATCAATAATTTGTGCATCTACTTGAGCAATTGTTGATTTTGGTTTTATTGCATCTGATGGTATTTCAATTTTATTAGTAACAATAGGTACTTCTCCATAATCTCTTCTTAATTCAAAATAACAAAAGGCTCTTATTGCTGAAGCTTCTGCTTTGTTTATTAATGTTCCATCATCTGGATTAGGTAATTCATCAACCGTTGCAATTAAATCATTACAAGCATAAATTAAATTGTAATGTCCATTCCAGTTATTTGCTGCAAAATTTTCAGCGGCTGAATATTGAAAAGAATCGAAAATAGTACCAAAAGATGCAGCATCTGTTGCAGTACTACCTTTTGCGGCATCATCTGATCTAATGCTTTGAAACCAATATCTTGTCCAGTCTGATATTCCAGATTCTGTTCTTAATCTTCCATAAAGTCCAAATGCTTTTTCTTCAAATCCACCTGTAGTTAAATCTCCTTCTGTGGCAACTCCTAAAGGTTTTCTATCCAGAAATTCATCATCACATGAAATTATCATTACTGAAACTAGTGTAATTAACAATGATGTTTTTATTATATTTTTTGTTTTCATTTTACTATATAATTAGAATGTTACATTTAAACCTAATGAAGTAATAGATGGAACAGGATAACCACCTGTATCTACACCAAATCTTGTAGGAGATCCACCTGCTTCAGGTGAAAATCCTGAGTTGTTTGACCAAGTAACTAAATTTTGTGCACTTAAATATACTCTTAAACTCTCAATGTTCATTTTTGATAGAAAATTTGGGTTGAAGCTGTATGTTAATTGTATGTTTCTTAGTCTTGCATAACTTCCATCTTCAATCATGTAGGTGGAAATATTATTAACATTATAACCCGTAGCATCATTTAAACGAGGTTCAAAATTTGAAGTTCCTGGTCCGTTCCATGCACCTAATCTGTCTGTTCTGTAATTAAATTGAGTGAATGTAGATCCATTTCCCCAATCTCTATAAATTTCATTTCCATAAACTCCTTGAACTTCTGCTGAAAGGCTTAAATTTTTATAATTCAATGTTGTAGATATTCCATATGTAAAATCAGGTGTTGGGTTACCAATATTTGTTCTATCTTCAGGAGTTATAACCCCATCACCATTAATATCTCTAAATTTTAAATCTCCAACTCCATAATTTCCTAACATACTTGTTGGAGATAAAAGAATATCTGCATTAGTTTGATAAACTCCTTCCACTTCGTATCCATAAAATGAACTAATTGGATTACCAGCACTCAATCTAGTTGGGTTTTCAAAAATCTCAAAACCTTCGTTATAAACAGAGTTAACTTTGTTTTTTATTGTTGTTAAATTTCCTGAAACTGAATAGCTAAAATCGTCATTAATTTTATCGTTCCATGATGCCATAATTTCAATACCTTTGTTTGAAATTTCTCCTGCATTTGCGTAAAATCTTTGACCACCTAAAACAACATAAGTTAATAAATCAGTAGTGGTTTTATCATAAAGATTAACTTCCATTGAAAGTCTTTTACTTAAAGATTCTAATTCAAATCCAACTTCTTTAGATGTTATTGTTTCCCACTTTAAATTAGGATTGTTGATAAATGCTAAAACATATGCTGGAACCAAGTTTTCTCCAAAAACAGCACTTGCTCCTGTTGTATAATTTGGATATGTTGGATAATTAACTGACGTAAACTGATTTCCCAACTGACCTACTGAACCTTTTATTTTTAGAAAATCTACTATTTTTTGATCACTCATAAAGTTTTCTTTGGTCACTTCCCAAGCTGCTCCAACGGACCAAAAGTTTTGTTTGGTTCTGATTTCTGAAGATCCATCTCTTCTAAAAGTTCCATTTAATAAATATTTACCATCAAAATTATATAGTAATCTTGCTAAATAAGAAGCTGTTGATCTATCCCATTGACTAGAATTAGACAATCTCTTTGTAGGGTCACCAAATGGAAAAACATTTACATACCACCATCTTGGATCATTTGGAATTTGATTCACATCAATACCATCATCATTATATTCAGGTAATTTTTGTTGAACTGTACCACTCAAAGAACTAAAATATTCTTCGAAACGTGTATAACCTGCTAAGGCTGAAAAATTATGCTTTCCAAAAGATTTTTCATAGCTCAACATTAATTCTTGTTGAAGTTTTTGACTTTCATTTTTATATTGATTAACAGAAGTTAGTGCATTTCCACTATATAAAGTTACTTGATCGGTTTCAGCAGCATAAACATTAAAGACTGGGGAATATCCTCTTCCGTTTGAAAAACCTAAATCTGCTAAATAAGCGGCTCTTAATTTTAAGTTATCTACAATTCTAAATTCACCAAAAATATTACCTACAAATCTAGTGTCTCTTGCTAATTGAGTATTTTTCTTTCCTTCTACTTCTAACAGAGGGTTTCCTAATTGGGCACCTCCTAAATCAGTTGGCAATTGGTTGTAAAGTCCCAAACTTTCATTAAATGGTGAAACAATGGGTGTAGAATTTATTGCTGAAACAAAATTGCGTAATTGAGGAAGACGGGTATCTAAACCATTTAATCCAACGCCAACTTTTATTCTATCATTAAATGTTAGTTCATCATTTAAATTGAATGTAATTTTTTTGTATAGTTCATTCTTTATTAATCCTTCATCTGTTGTATATCCTATACCTAAATAAAACTTATTTTTGTCAGTAGAATTAGAAATAGATAAATTTTGGATATTTACAACTGCATTCTCATTTTCAATTTCATCAATCCAATCAGTATTTGCATTGTATAAATTATAATAAGGATAAGGAGAAACTCCCTGGTTAATTCTTTGCTGATCATATAACATTTTGAACTGCTCTCCATTTGTTAAACTTGGCTTATTTGTAATATTCTTAAAACCAATATTTGAATTATAATTTATGATTGTTTTCCCTGACTTTGCCTTTTTTGTAGTAACTATAATGACTCCATTAGCTCCTTTAGCACCAAAAACAGCTAATGATGAAGGATCTTTAAGTATTTCTATTGACTCTACATCATTAGGGTTTATAAAACTCATGTTATCGTTAAAAATTCCATCAATAACATACAATGGTTTTGTATTAAACAAACTTACTGTACCTCTAATTCTAATATCTGGTTCAGCTCCTGGTTGACCTGAATTCACAACAGATAATCCTGCAACCTTACCTTGCAATGAACTTAAAACATTGTTGTTAGGTCGGTCTGCAATATCCTCTCCTTTAACACTTACAATAGAACCTGTAAGATCTCTCTTTTTTGCCCTTCCATACCCTATAACTACAACATCATCTAATTCATTGATAGCTACTTTCATGATCACATTCATGTCTGAAGATGCACTTACTGTTAAGTCTCCAAAACCAACCATAGTGAATTTTAGATTTTCCCCTTGTTGGGCTTCAATTGAAAAGTTTCCATCAAAATCTGTGGAAGCATACTTTTGTGATTGCAATGCTTGAATAGTTACACCTATTAAAGGTTCACCAGATTCATCAACTACCTTACCTTTTATTTCTTGAGAGAAAGAAACAATAGGAATAAAGAGCAATGAAAAAAATAATAAAATTTGTTTCATGTGTTAATTTTTGTTAATGTTAGTTGAGTAAATATACAACTACAACGTTGTAATTTCAACTAATAATCATACTACATTACTACATCAAAAATACAATTTTATTATGTAATAAATTAATAATCAATTATTTATTAATTAAACAAATGAAAAACATTACAGCATTAAATACCTTATATGATGTATAAATGATGTGTAAGAGAAATTCAAAAAATTTTATGTTTTTTTTCACATATTGAAATAAAAAGTATAAGATTATAGATTATTCATAAAAAGATTTAGATTAATTGACGAATCTAAATTTAATTTTTTACGTAACCTATACCTGTGCAGCTCTACTCCTCTATAACTTATATTCATTAATGGAGCAATTTCTTTGGAAGATAAATTCATTTTTAAATAAATGCAGAGTTTTATGTCTTTTGATGTCAGATTTTGATAGTTATGTGATAGTTCTTTTACAAAATCTTCATTGCTCTTGAGTAAGTTATTCTCAAATGATTTCCATTCGTTTTTATTGATGGAATTTATTTTTATGGCTTTACTAATTTTTGATTTTAGTGATACGGATGAAGTTTCTGCTTCTAAAATCTTTTTTATACTATCAATCAATTCTGTTTGTTTAACGATTGATAATGATTTTCCAGCAAGTTCATTGGCTTTGATTTGAACTTGGTTTTCTAACATGTGCTTCTCGTACTCTTGAAGGTTTAGTTTATTTTGTGCTTCAATTTCTAGTCTGACTATTTCATTTTTATGACGAAGCTCTTCTTCTTTGAGTGCTATTTTTTGGTTATACCTAATCTTATTCCATTTGTAATAAATGTATAGAATCAATCCAATCAGAATAAAATAAACAAGTTTCATCCATATTGATAAATACCATGGATTTTTCACCACAATCTCAAACTGATTGATTTCTTTGTATTGGCCTTCATCTATCGTAAATATTTTTATTAAATGGTTTCCACTTGACAAATTTTTAAGTTCAATAATTCCTCTTCCAAGATTTTTTAGTGATTCATCATTAATGCTGTAAAAAAGTGTTGCTTTCTTACTTCCAAAATATTCAGATATTACATAAAGTGTTAATTCTTCTTTAAAATCAATAGATGACGCGCTTTTTACAAATCTATTTTGAGAATCATAAGCTTCAATTTTGATGTTTTGCTTATAAAATTTATGTTTTATAGAATCAATTTGAAGAAAGCCGTCATCCATATTTACTAAGTACTTTCCGTCAAGGTGAAAAACACTTGTTTCATTATTGATTAGTTTTCCTTTGTAGTATTCAATTGGAATAGGTTTCCAAATAAATTCATTATTGAACTGATTAATCACATATAAAACACCGTCTTTATTTACCATAAAAGAAGAATCGTCAATGGCAATAATTTCTTGGATGTCATTGAAATTGGCACTGAAATCTTCATGAATCAACAATTTATCGTTAACAGCATCTAAAAAATACCATTTGTTGTTGATGTAAAACAATTCAGTTTGCTTATACTTAAATAATTTTACAGCATAATCGTTTTTAATATTATTTTTTGCGGTAAGATTAATTATCTCTTTAACATCATCTTCTTTGTTTAGCTCTAGCTTATACAAGCCTCTATATCCATCAGTAAAAATGAATGTTTTTGAGTTGAGTTGGACAAAATCCTTGATAGGTTTCATTTTGTCATTCAACTTTTTGTGTTTTGAAAAGTCGTTATTATCAATTTTGTATAACCCAATATAATTAGATTGAAAGAAATTGTCTGAATAAATATCTTTTTGCAACCTCCAACCTCCAACTAGGTCGCTTATTTTTTTATAATTGCCAGAATCTGAATATTCAAATGTGCCTTCATTGTGTCCAATTATGTATTTATTGCCTAATTGTGAAATATTCCAAACTTGTCCTTGTGAATCTGGTATAAGTTCAAAATAAGTATCACTTACTTTAAAGACTCCATGATTAGTTCCTAAAAGATAACCTTCTCGATATTTTGCAATACTATAAACAGTTCCTAATTGACCTGAATTATCTGAAAAAACCTTGTAAGGAGAATTTTGAACGACATAGGAAATTCCATTATCTAAACCTAACCAAAAATTTTTCTCTCTATCTACAAAAATGCTTAAAACCGAATTGTTTCTCAATACATTTGATCTGTTGATGTTGTAATATTGATTTGTATCTAAATTAATAACATATAATCCATTAAAAGCTGTTCCGATAAGCATTTTATTTTCAAAAATCTTTGAAGAAATAATGATTTGTGATTTTAATTTGTCGTTTATGGAATTTTCCCAAACACTTAATGGAGCATTTGATTTTTTAAGAAAGACGCCGTTTTTTTGCGTAAAAAAGTAATATTGGTCTTTATACTTTTCAATACCATAAATAATGTTTTTATCTATAATTGAAAAATCATCAACTTTTACAAATGTGTCATTCTGCAATTTATAAATACCTTGTCTTACTGTGGCTGCATAAATTATGTTATCAACAACATAACAATATGAAATTTGATGGGGAAATTTCTTCTTACTTACATTTTTTCCATCATAAATAAAAAGCTCATTAAAAGATTGAAAATAAATCTTGGTATCTACTTTAAAAATCTTCCAGATTTCTTCACTTTTTGAATTATTTTCAAATAAATTTTTGGAAGCTGAAATTGAAAAATACATCATTTTCCCATCGGTTCTTTCCCAATAACCAAATTCGTTATATGAACCTGTATAAATTTTATTTTGATTGGAAAATACGGAACGAATTATTGATTTGTTTGGCAGTGTATATTTTTCCCATTTTACACCATCAAAACGTTGTAGAAAACTATTATTGGCAAAATATATTGCATTATCATCTCCTTGAGTAACATTCCAAATTTGATTATCACCCGTATAATCTTGCTTGGAATAATTTTCTACAAATGGCAAAATTTCTTGTGCTAATGCATTTATTGAACAAAGACAGAGCAGTATGTATAAATATTTTTTCAAAATGCTATTATAAAGTCATCAAATTTAAAAAACTAAGTTAAAAATTACTTGGTTTTTCAATTTTAAATTTACTTTTGCTAAAATTTTATATAATGAAAAAAATATTTGTACTACTATCATTAGCTTTTATCTTCAATTCTTGTGATGATGGTGATATTACATTGGAGTCATTTAATTTTACCAATCAACAAATACAAAAATGTACTGATGATAAAACTTTTCTTTATAAAATTAATAATGATGAATTGTTGTTGTTTGATATTTCAGCAGAACTTTATACTTATGATGTGAATCAAACTGAATTTCCTTACACAAAATCTTATCCTATTTCTGGAACAACGAGAGTAATATATCGATTGTATAATGACACCGCTTCAAATGAGACGATTTGTAATACAATTGCTCCTGCAACTCCAATTGTAACAAATGAATGGATTGCAACTGGAGGCACTATTGAGGTAACAACAACTCAACGATTTGAAGCTGATGGAATAACTTTAGCAGGATATACTCATTCATTTACGCTTAAGAATGTCAATTTTGCTAGCCCAAATAACTCTTTTAGTTTTGTAGAATACTTCTTTGGAAATTATCAAACTAATTTATAATTTATTTTTTCTGTAAAAAATAAACTTCCATTGCACCTTGACCGTATTTTTGGTAATTAGCTTCTCGAACGGTAATATTTTCATATCGTCTTAATAGAAATTCTAATTCAGTTTTGAGTACGCCTTCACCAACTCCATGAATTAAAACCAACTTGGGAATTCGATTTCTGATAGCAAAATCCATTTGTCGTTTTGCTGTGTCTAATTGAATGGTTAGTATATCATAATTGTTTAATCCATTTTTAGAAGGTACTAATTTTTCGATATGCAAATCCACTTCTAAAGCAAAAACTTCTCTATTAGATTTCTTTTCTTTTGTGAAACTTCGCTTTTTCTCTTCTTGTTTTTCAGCTTTTACTTTACTTATAGCGTCACGAGAAATAAATCCTTTTAAATCATTGGAAATGTTATTTTTAACTAATTCGTTGACAAAATATGTCATCGGAAAACCATCTGCTGTTTCAATAGTAATTTCGTTCTCTTTTACTCCAATTACAACACCGTCAATTGCATCATCCAAAACTGAAACCTTGTCTCCTATTTGAAAATTATCCATGTCTTTTATCTTAAATTTTAAACTGTATCAAAAGTAAAAAAGATTAAATGAATTACCTACATTTCCATTTTTATTTGTAAAATTGTATTGGAATATCAAAATCAATTTATGGAAGAATACATGTTACCTTGTATAAACAAATCAATTTTTGGAGTTGATTGTATGGGTTGTGGAATGCAACGCTCCCTTTTACTTTTGTCTAAAGGTGAATTTTTGGAAGCATTTAAAATGTTTCCTGCATTGTATACCACAATACTGTTCTTCTTGGTTGTAGTGCTTCATTTTCTAGATAAGTCCAGAAATTATCTGAAAATAATTATTGCTTTAGCAATTATAAATGCCCTTGTTCTAGTGATAGCTTACGCATACAAAATGCGTTTTTTATATTAACCAATTCTAACTAAAAAATTAAAAAAAAAATTATGCAAAATCAAAAATTACCTAATGCTACGGCTGTTTTAGTTCTTGGAATATTATCTATTCTGTTTTGTTGGTGTTATGGAATTATTGGGATTATTCTTTCAATAATTGCTCTTGTTTTAGCCAATAAAGATATGGCTTTATATAGAGCTGAACCACAAAACTATTCAAACTATGGAAACCTAAATGCTGGAAGAATCATGGCTATTATAGGTTTAATTTTAAGCATTATAACACTTATCTATATGGTTTGGGTTATCAGTTATATAGGATTAGAGAACATGAGCGATCCCGAAAAGATACAAGATATTCTTAAAAATTTACAAAATGGATAACACAAAAAAGGCTTTCATTTCTGAAAGCCTTTTTTTTAATATTAATTTTTAAATATTATTTCTCAAACTCTTTTAAAGTTTTGATAATGACTGAAACACAATCTAATAATTCTTCTTCAGTCATTACTAATGGTGGTGCAAAGCGAATAATGTTTCCATGTGTTGGTTTTGCTAACAAACCGTTTTCTGCTAATTTCATACAAATATTCCATGCTGTTTCACTTTCCTCTGTATCGTTGATTACTATCGCATTAAGCAATCCTTTTCCTCTAACTAAAGAAACGATTGTAGATGTTTGAATGTATTTGTTTAATTCACTTCTGAATAATTTCCCAAGTGTTTCTGAATTTTCAACTAGATTTTCGTTTTTAACTACTTCTAAAGCAGCAATTGCAACGGCAGCTGCAACAGGATTTCCTCCAAAAGTAGAGCCATGTTGACCTGGTTTGATAACATTCATAATGTCATTATTCGCCAAAACTGCTGAAACTGGATAAACTCCTCCTGACAATGCTTTTCCTAAAATCAACATATCTGGTTTTACGTTTTCATGATCAACAGCTAATAATTTTCCTGTTCTCGCTACTCCTGTTTGTACTTCATCTGCAATGAATAGAACATTATTTTCTTTACAAAGTTGTTGCGCTTTTGCTAAATACCCTTCGCTTGGTACATAAACTCCAGCTTCTCCTTGAATAGGTTCAACCAAGAAACCTGCAATGTTTTTAGATGATTTGATGGCTTTTTCTAAAGCTTCGATGTCATTGTAAGGAATTTTGATAAATCCTTCCGTATAAGGTCCAAAATTCTTTCTAGCGTTTTCGTCGTTTGAAAATGAAATAATCGTAGTGGTTCTTCCGTGAAAGTTGTTTTCACAAACTATGATTTGTGCTTCTTTTTCAGCTACTCCCTTTTTCTCATAAGCCCATTTTCTACAGATTTTGATAGCTGTTTCCACTGCTTCAGCACCTGTATTCATTGGCAAAACCTTATCAAAACCAAAATATTTAGTAATATATTCTTCGTAAACTCCTAATTTGTCATTATAAAATGCTCGTGAAGTTAGCGTTAATGTTTTTGCTTGTTCAATCATTGCTCCAATAATTGCAGGATGACAATGTCCTTGATTCACCGCAGAATATGCTGAAAGAAAATCGTAGTATTTTTTTCCATCAACATCCCAAACGTAAACGCCATTTCCTTTGGCTAAAACTACTGGAAGTGGATGATAATTGTGTGCACCATATTGGTCTTCTAAAGCAATTGCATGACTGGCTGCATTTTTTTCTAAAACTGACATAAATGAATTTTTATACCCAAACTCGTTATGGGTTATTTAAAATTAACCTATTTTGTAATAGGCAAGATTCCTTCTTTTGGAGAGAAATCATCCATGAGTTACAAAGATATAAAAAAGAAATCCCAAAAAAGAAAATTCCAAATTTCAATTTTTTAAATCTTGATTCTAATTTTACTTAAAAAGTTGGTTGTACAAAAAAATCCTTTATTTAATATAAAGGATTTATGTTGATTTATATCTAATTACTAACTTAAACTAAAGTAGCACTTGAAGTAATTACAGTATTAAAAAGTTTTGAAATGGGACAGTTTTTTTCAGCTTTTGTAACTAGTTCTTGAAATTTATCATTGGAAATGTCTTTAATTTTTGCTTCTACTATTAGATGTGAACCAATAATTGAACCGTCTACTAAATTGATTTCGCACTTGGTTTGTATACTTTCAATTGCGTGTCCTTCTTCTCCAATGAAAGCTGATAATTGCATGGTAAAGCAACCTGCATGAGCCGCAGCAGCTAACTCTTCAGGATTAGTTCCTTTTCCGTCTTCAAAACGTGTTTTGAATGAATATTGTGCATTGTCTAAAACTGTACTTTGTGTGGATATTTTGCCGTTTCCTGATTTTAAATCGCCATTCCAAACAGCTGTTGCATTTCTTTTCATGTTCGTTTATTTTATTGGTTATTCTATAAATGTAGTGAAAAATGGCTAAAAATCATCGGAAACAAACAGAAATAACCCATTTTTAAACAAAGTTTAACTTTTGCATAATACCAAGAATTACTTTTAAAACATTTCTAACAATTTGTTTACGGTGTTCCAATTTCGACTTGTTGCTGTTACATTTAACTTTTTCTCAATGTATTTTTGAGTCAGTTTGGTGCTTCCTGCTCCAGTTTCTAGTTTCATGTAAATTCTGTTGCCATCAATAAAAGCTTCATCAGGTTTGAATTGACTTATTTTTAAATCGTTCAATGCATTATTATTGAGTTCTTTTGAGATAAAAGCAACATATAATTTTTTGGTATCTACATTTTTATCCTTGAAAAAAGGATTGTTTGTCAAACATTTTTCTAAATCGGATTTACTGATTACAATTACAGGTACATCAAAACCCAATTGCTTAAAAATTTCTTTTTGAATCGTAAATCCTATACTATAAGGGTTCTCTTCTGTAGTTTCAAAAAAAACATTACCTGATTGAATATAAGTTTCAACGTTTTGAAATTCAATATTTTCAAGAAGACTTTTTAAAGTATCCATTTTGATCATGTTGTGACCTGATACGTTGATGCCTCTTAGTAGTGCTAGGTGTCTTGTCATACTTCCAGAATTACCGTTATTTTATCCCTAAGGGATTTTTTATTAATGAATTTTACTTTGTAAATGTAAGCATTTCGTTTTTGTGTACTTTAATAAAAAAATCCCAACTTGATAAAAATTGGGATTACTTCGTAATTCGTATTTCAAACTTCGTACTTTAAGAATACATTTTCGCTCTTTGTTCCTTAATTTTTGGATCGTCTAAATACTCATCAAATGTCATGTATCTGTCGATAACTCCGTTTGGTGTGATTTCGAAAATTCGGTTTCCAACGGTTTGAGCAAATTCGTGGTCATGAGTTGTGAACAAAACAGAACCTTTAAAGTTTTTTAATGAATTGTTGAAAGCAGTAATTGATTCCAAATCCAAGTGATTGGTTGGTTCATCTAACATCAATACATTAGCACGCATCATCATCATTCTTGATAGCATACAACGCACTTTTTCTCCTCCTGAAAGCACGTTACATTTTTTTAGAGCTTCTTCTCCAGAAAAAATCATTTTTCCAAGGAAACCTCTAATATAAACTTCGTCTCTTTCTTCTTCAGTTTTTGCCCATTGGCGTAACCAATCTACAAGGTTTAGGTCTTTATTTTCAAAAAACTCATGGTTATCAGCTGGTAAATAAGATTGAGTAGTGGTAATTCCCCAATCAAATTCTCCTGAATCTGGTTTTTGGTTGCCATTTAAGATTTCATAAAAAGCACTTGTAGCTCTAGAATCTTTCGAAAAAACTACCACTTTATCACCTTTTGCCATGTTTAAATGCACATCTTTGAACAATACTTCGCCATCAATGGAAGCACTTAGATTTTGTACGTTTAAAATTTGGTCACCCGCTTCACGTTCTGTATCAAAAATAATGGCTGGATACCTTCTGCTTGACGGTTTGATTTCGTCTAAGTTTAGTTTATCAATCATTTTTTTACGAGATGTTGCTTGTTTTGATTTGGCAACATTGGCACTAAAACGACGGATAAATTCTTCTAATTCGGCTTTCTTTTCTTCTGCTTTTTTGTTTTGTTGGGCTTTTTGTTTCGCCGCTAACTGACTACTCTCGTACCAAAATGTGTAATTTCCTGAGTAATTATTAATCTTTCCGAAATCTATATCTGAAATATGGGTACAAACTGAATCTAAAAAGTGTCTATCGTGTGAAACTACTAAAACTGTATTTTCATAATTAGCTAAGAAATTTTCTAACCAACCAATGGTTTCAAAATCCAAATCGTTGGTAGGCTCATCCATAATCAACACATCTGGATTACCAAAAAGTGCTTGTGCTAAAAGGACACGTACTTTTAGTTTTCCTTCCATTTCACTCATCAACGTGTAGTGATAATCTGCTGAAATACCTAAATTGGATAACATGGCTCCAGCATCAGATTCGGCATTCCAACCGTCCATTTCGTCAAATTGCATTTGCAACTCTCCTATTCTATTGGCATTTTCTTCATTGTAATCTAAATATAAAGCGTCCATTTCGGCTTTAATCTTATGAAGAATTTTGTTTCCCATCAAAACAGTTTCAAGAACAGTGTGTTCATCAAACATATTGTGGTTTTGATTTAGAACTGACATACGTTTGCCTGGTTCAAGAATCACTCTTCCTGAAGTTGGATCCATTTCTCCAGCAATAATCTTCATAAAAGTTGATTTTCCTGCACCATTGGCACCAATAATTCCGTAGCAATTGCCTTGGGTAAATGTGGTGTTTACTTCATCAAATAATATTCGTTTACCAAACTGAACTGATAAATTAGAAACTGTTAACATGCTAAATATTTTTTTGCAAAAGTAGTAAATTGTGATTACTTTTCGGTGCTAAATTTCCAGTTTTTTAAAGGCTTATTTAGAATAAAAATAGGTTTAATTTAACTATGCTTTAACAAAGGCTTTAGATTGTAAAATATAAATTTGTTTTCGAAATTACATAGCATGATAAAATATTTTCATTTTTTACCTTCTTTACTAGCTTTAGTATCATTAGGTCTTTTTACTTCTTGTGACAAAAAGCATAGTGATGAAGATTTTACAGCTTATTTTGGAGGAGAAGTTATTGATCCACAGAATAATTATGTGTTGTTTTTAAAGGATAATGAAGTCATTGACACCATTTATCTCGATAAAAAAAATCGTTTTTTACATAAATTTGATTCTCTTTCTCCTGGTTTATATACTTTTAAACATCAACCTGAATATCAATATGTTTATTTTGATAAAAATGATAGTTTAATGGTGATTATCAATTCTAGGGATTTTGATAATTCAATAGTTTTTTGTGGTAGAGGTCATGAAAAAAATAATTATTTGATGGAAATGTATCTTTTAAATGAAAAGGATCGTTCTAATATGTATGATGTTTTTTTCAGAAATTCCAAGGAATTCATTAAGAATATAGACTCAAGTTTTGCTATAAGAAAATGTGTGTATGAAAAACACAAATCTAAACATGAATGGAGTGCAAATTTTGATTCTCTAGCAATTGCAAGTTTAGAATTGCCTCATTTTTTCAAAAAAGAGGTTTATCCTTATGCTCATAAATTTATTTCTGGTGAAAATGTATTTGATGATTTACCTGCAAATTACTACAATCACAGAAAAAATGTAGATTTTAATAATCCTACCTTTTCTAACTACTATCCTTTTGTAAATTATGTCACTTCATTATTAAACAACATTACGTTTACAGACAAGAAAGGAAATATTGATGAGTTTACGCTTGAAAATTCGATTAAAAAATTAAATATTGCTGATACCTTAATCAAAAATCAAAAGATTAAAAACACTGTATTGAATGGTCTTGCTATGCGCTATTTGTTGGAAGATCAAAACATGTATAATCATACTACTTTTATTAATCGCTATTTAGAGATTTCAACTGATAAAAAAATGCACAGTGAGGTTAATAAGATTGCTCAATCTGTACATAATTTGTCTGTTGGAAAAAAATTACCTGTTGAAAGTTTTGTAAATATGGACAATCAACCTGTTGAACTACAAAATTTGATTTCTAAGCAAACTGTTTTATTCTTTTGTACCACAAATGCAGATTCTCATTTAAAGGCTGTTCATAAAAAAGTTTTTAATTTGAATACCAAATATCCAAATGTCAATTTTATAGCCATAAATATAGATGATAGTTATGACGAATGGAAAAAGAAATTAGCTGAATTTGACCATAAAAATGTTGTTGAGATTCATGCTAATGATTTTGAACAAATCAAAGAAGATTGGGTTATCAATAAAATTCACAGAACTATTATCCTAAACGCTGATGGCACTATAAAAAATGCTTTTGTGAATTTATTTGACATCAATTTTGAAAAAAATTTAGAATAAACAAACACTAATAAAAAAGCGATTTTCATTTGAAAATCACTTTTTTATTTCTACTTCGTACTTTGTACCTCTTATATCGTACCTTATTATTTATTTCCTTTTTCAAAATCAGCAATAAACTGAGCCAAACCAATATCTGTTAAAGGATGTTTTAACAATCCTAAAATTGACGATAATGGACCAGTCATAACATCAGCTCCTATTTTAGCACAATTCACTACATGCATAGTGTGACGAACTGAAGCTGCTAATATTTGTGTTTCGAAACCGTAGTTGTCATAAATTTGACGAATTTCATCAATTAGATTTAAACCATCTGTTGAAACATCATCTAAACGTCCTAAAAAAGGAGAACAATATGTTGCACCAGCTTTTGCCGCTAACAAAGCTTGACCTGCTGAGAAAATTAAGGTAACGTTAGTTTTCACACCTCTATCCGAAAAATATTTACAAGCTTTAATGCCTTCTTTTGTCATAGGCAATTTCACTACAATTTGTTCGTGTAAATCAGCTAGCTCTTCTCCTTCTCTTATCATTCCGTCATAATCTACAGCATTAACTTCTGCACTAACATCACCATCAACTAGATTGCAAATATCTACATAATGCTTTAGGATATTATTCTTTCCTGTAATTCCCTCTTTTGCCATTAACGATGGATTTGTAGTTACTCCATCTAAAACGCCTAGTTCTTGTGCTTCTTTAATTTGAGCTAAATTAGCTGTGTCAATAAAAAATTTCATGTCTTTTTTTGTTTATTGTTTGTAGTTAATTGTTTTATAGTTTGTAGTGATTCATTAACATTTTTTCGTACGTTTTGTCAGGAAGAATTCGTTTCAAAACAATAGAAAATTTTTGTAAAAAAGCACCAACTTTATAATGTATTTTAGGATTTGGAGTATTGATGATTTTATAAATAACTTCTGCCATTTGATTAGGATTGCTTCCACTATCTACATGTTCGTTCATTTCTTTTAAAGTATTTCCATATGAAATTTCATAAGCAGAACCTGCTATCACTGGTGCATGAAAACGACTAGCTGCAATATTTGTAGCAAAATCACCTGGTGCAACATTAGTAATGTGAATACCAAAGGATTTGACTTCCATTCGCAAAGCTTCAGTAATTAATTCTAAAGCTCCTTTACTTGAAGAATAAACACTTCTGTAAGGCAAACCCATATAACCAGCAATTGAAGTTATATTAATGATTAGTCCATGTTTTTGTTGACGCATTTGAGGCAAAACGGCTTTCATTACTTCGATTGGCCCAAATAAATTGGTTTCAAAGTTATTCTTAATCTCATGAGCTGGAATTTCTTCTAATGGTCCTGTAATTCCTACACCTGCATTATTAATTACTACATCAATTCTTCCTGCTTTTGATAAAACTTCGGCAATTGCAGATTGAATGGAATTAGCATCTCTAACATCTAGTTGTACTAAAGGAAAAATAGAATTTTTAACCGCAATTGGGTTTCTACTTGTGCCATATACAACATAATTTTTATGATGAAGAAACTCGCCAATAGCTTTGCCAATTCCAGAAGAAGCTCCAGTAATAAAAACAACTTTTTGCATTATTTATCGTTCAAAATTAGAATTGCAAAGTTAACTAAAAAGTTGGGTGAAATTTAAAAGAACTTTAACTTCAAATTAAAAAAGGCTTATTATTTTTACAAAGAATTGATTTAAACAAAAAAAATCTTCCTAATTGGAAGATTACTATTGAAAAATCGCGAATAAGTTGAGAAAAAAAATGGCAAGCGACCTACATCGCACCGCTACAACCGCGTACCCTTGCTGCGTTCCCACCCTGGGGGATTCTGCAGGAGCTGGTCGTGTAGGACTTGCCGGTGCAAATATACAATCTTTTTGTATTTTCACAAGGCAATTGTAGATTAAAAAAAACGTTGTATATTCGATTTTTAAAAAAAATAAATATGTTCAATTATAAGACATTCTCTTTCATAGGTTTAACTTTTTTATCAATCTCATGTGTTGGTGATAAAAAAAATGCAGAAAATATTTTTTCAATTGATACATCTGCAATGATGCAAGCTTATAATCCATCTCAAAGTATAGATTTGGGTATAAAAAACGAGCAAAACAAGACAATTGATTCAGTTATTTATTATATGAATGATAAAAATATTGGAAAATCTATAAAAAATGAAAAAATTAAATTCAATTTAGAAAATCAGAAATTAGGATATACTAAACTTAAGGCTTTGGTTTATGCTGAAGGAGAAAATTCGGAAGTTGAAACTAATTTTACAATTTATGCTAAAGATGCTCCTGAATTATTAAAGTATAAAATTGTGAATACCTATAATCATGATGGTGGTTCTTACACACAAGGGTATGAATTTTATAACGATAATTTAATTGAAGGAAGTGGTCAGTATGGCAATTCGTCTTTGAGAAAAACAGATTACAAAACGGGTAATGTTATAGAAAAAATTGATATTGACAAGCAATATTTTGGAGAAGGAATTACGGTTTTGAAAGATAAAATTTATCAGTTGACATGGAATGAAAACATGGCTTTTGTGTATGATGCTAAAACATTCAAAAAAGAAAAATCAATTCCTTATTTTAAAAATATGCCAGGATGGGGTTTAACCAATGATGGAACAAATTTATATATGAGTGATGGATCTGAAAAAATCTATACTCTTAATCCAGAAACTCTTGAAATTATAGATTACATAAACGTTTACACGAATGCTAACAAAATTGATTATATCAATGAAATGGAATGGATTGATGGGAAAATTTGGGCCAATATTTATGAAAAAGACATGGTTATAAAAATCAACCCAAAGACTGGTGCTATTGAAAATATTTTGAATTTGAGCGAATTAAAATCTAAAGTAACGAAACCTTTACAACAAGGAGAAGTTCTAAACGGAATTGCTTATAACCCAAAAACAAAAACTATTTTAGTAACTGGTAAAAATTGGGATAAAGCGTTTGAAATAAAAGTAGAGTAATTTGACTAAAAAACTTCATATATCCATACCTCAACCTTGTCGTGAAAATTGGGAAGCTATGACTGTTGTTGAAAAGGGTAAGTTTTGTAGTACTTGTCAGAAAAAAGTATTTGATTTAACAACGGCTTCTGATAAAGAAATAATTGAAGTTTTACAAAATGATACTGTTGCTTGTGGTCGTTTTACCTCATCACAGTTAAACAGAAATTTATATACTAATCAACAAAAATCATCCTATTGGTTAGTTGCTAGTGCTACTCTATTGGGGTTTTTAGGATTAGGAAATCATTCTAGTTATGCACAAGTTAAGCATGATACTATTCAGGTAGATGCTGAAATTAATACTACAGTTAAAGACTCAATAAATCCGAATTTACCCCATAAAATTAAAGGAACTGTTTCTGATGAATTAGGACCTATAGCAGGAGTAACTTTATATCTAAAAGGAAAGCAAAATAATACATACACAGATTTTGATGGTAATTTTGAAATTGAAAATGCCCGTTTAGGCGATATTATTGTAGTTTATTATATGGGAAATAAAAATTATGAGGAAGTTGTAGGTGTAAAAAATATTTATAATATAATTTTAAAATCAAATAGTAACGAAAATGTAGTGGTAAATGGTGGAATTTGTGTCAGAAGAACCTTCTTTGGTCGAATATTCCACAAAATTGGTAATCTTTTCAGATAAAAGTAAATTGATTTAACTAGAATAAAAAAAAGCCTCATTCCTGAGGCTTCTTCATTTTTAAATCTTACTGATAATAATATCTTGCCATTTTTTAGCAATTCTAAATTCTTCACCAATAATAAAATTTTTAGCATCAACATGAAAGAACACTAAATTAATTTCTTTGTGATCGTTCAACGTTAAATGCAAAGCTAATTCATTGATTTCATGATTGTTTTTTGGCGTATTTCCATGTTTATCAAATTGAACTAAAGCACATTTTTTCACTTCTTTAAGGTCTATAACTTCATGCCATTGAACTTCTCCTACTTTTCTAAAAAAAGCTAATACATTTCCTTTTAATCCAATTCCAGATGCATTGTTCCAAAAATCAGTTTCCGAAAATTTGACATTTTCGTCAAATGACAATTCGTTTAAAGTGCTTAGCAATTGTTTTTTTCTTTTTTTAACATTGTTATTAATAACATAAATTGGAACTAAGATTAATAATAAAAATACAATTCCGATAATAGTGTTTGTGATATCCATTTTTTTAAATTTATTTTAAATTGAGTGTATAAGAAAACTGCTCAAGTATTGTATTACTTGAGATTTACTAATAAAATAAAATAAATTTTACCAAAAATAATGAAACGGAAAAATGATTCTTGAGGAAGTAAAAAATAGGTTTAAAAGATTTTTATTACTGAAAAAAACTTCAAAACTATTTCTTTTCAATAATTCTATTTGTTCAAAAGAAACATAAACGAAAAGGCTTTGAACTTGTTTTCTAACTACTTCGCTTAAACTTGTTTGATTTTGATTGGATTTTAAAGAAATAGATTCTTTTTGAATTCCTTCAGTATTGCATTGAAAGTCTTTTTGCTGAAATTGAAAGTCAACATTTTTTGATAAATCACTCGATTTATTGTCAAAATTAGAAACATCAGCATTATGCAACAACAAATAACCGAATGTAAAAACGGTTAAAATAATGGCAAAATAGTGTATGATTCTCTTCAATTCAATATTTTTTACAAAAGTAATTATAAATGAACTACTTGACTAATTTATTTACAATTTCTCTCAAAGGCAAAATTGCTTTTGTGTTTTCAATACTTGGGCCTGCAACCCAAACGGTTTTATATGTGGCTTGTGTAGCAGCTTTTTCAGTGGCTTTCATTCCAATGTAAAAACGAACCATTTTTACCCATTTTTTAAGACTTTTGTTTTTATTTAAAATTCGTTCTAACCAAGTTTCTTTTGTTCCTATTTTTTGAACATAAGGTGTGTTGATTACTGTACACGGAGTTCCAGAAATTCTTTGTGTCATCACAATGTCTTTTGCTCCATAATCTACACAAGCTTGTTTGTATTCATCAGAAACTCCAGACTCAATTGAGGCTATAAATGGACTTCCTATTGAAACTCCTATTGCACCATAACCAATCATTTTATCTAAATCTGCTTTACTTCCTACTCCACCAGCAGAAATTACAGGTAAAGAAGTGTTCTCATTCAATTGTTTAATTAATGTTTCAGGGTCAATATTTCCTCTATGTCCACCAGCTTGATTGTTAACTGCAATTAAAGCGTCTCCTCCAAGGCTTTCTACTTTTTTGGCAAAAGATAAATCCGTAACATCACAAAAAACTTTGATTCCCACTTTATGTGCTTCATTTATGGTCTCTTCTGGACTTCCTAATGAAGTGATAATAAAATCTACTCCTTCTTCACACAATACTTTTAGCTGCTCTTTAGCTTTTGGATTGGATTTATTAACAATTAAATTGTATCCAAAAGAACCTCCTTCAATTTTAGCGGCTTTTAATTCTTGAACAGAAGCTCTCAATTCTTCTAATGTTCTATAATTTAAAGCTGGAATACAACCTGCCACACCACTTTTCATTCCTTCAATAACCATTTTAGTATTGGATACTAAAAACATAGGGGCAATTATTATTGGGTGTTTTATGTTTAATAATGAAGTCAGTGTTTGCTTTTGCATTTGAATTTATTTAATGTGTATCAAATATACTAAAACAATTTTAATTTACTATGCACGCATACTAATTAATTTCAAATAAAAAACCGAATGATTTCTCACTCGGTTTCTTATACAACTTAATAGTAAAACTTAATACTATTTATCTTCTTTTACTTCTTCAAATTCAACATCTTGTGTTTGATCACTAGATGCATCAGCTTGAGGTTGTGCTTGTTGCGCTCCACCTTGTTCGCCTTGAGCGTACATAGCCTCGGTAGCTGTTTTCCAAGCTGCATTAATATTTTCTAAACCTTTGTCAATAGCTACTAAATCTTGTGATTCGTGAGCCATTCTCAATTCAGTTAATGCAAATTCGATAGCTGTTTTGTGTTCGTCAGATAATTTATCACCTAACTCTTTTAATTGACTCTCTGTTTGGAAAATCATGCTATCTGCTTGATTAAGTTTTTCAACTCTATCTTTCGCTTGTTTGTCAGCATCTGCATTTGCTTCAGCATCTTTTTTCATTCTTTCAATTTCTTCAGCTGTTAAACCAGAAGAAGCTTCAATACGAATATCGTGAGATTTTCCTGTTCCTTTGTCAGTTGCAGAAACTTTGATAATACCATTAGCATCGATATCAAATGTTACTTCAATTTGAGGAACTCCTCTTGGTGCTGGTGGAATTCCATCTAAATGGAAACGTCCTATTGTTTTGTTATCAGCAGCCATTGCTCTAGCTCCTTGCAATACATGAATTTCAACTGTTGGTTGAGAATCTGCTGCTGTAGAGAATACTTGTGATTTTTTAGTTGGAATTGTAGTATTTGACTCAATTAATGTAGTCATTACTCCACCCATAGTTTCGATACCTAATGCTAAAGGTGTAACGTCTAATAACAATACATCTTTTACATCACCAGATAATACTCCACCTTGAATGGCAGCTCCAATTGCAACAACTTCATCAGGATTAACTCCTTTTGATGCTTTTTTACCGAAGAATTTTTCAACTTCGTCAGCAATTCTTGGCATACGAGTTGAACCTCCTACTAAAATTACTTGGTCAATATCAGATGTAGATAAACCTGCATCTTTTAAGGCTTTAGCAACTGGTTCCATAGAACGTTTTACTAAAGTATCTGATAATTGCTCAAATTTAGCTCTAGTTAATTTTTTTACTAAGTGTTTTGGTCCTGTAGCAGTAGCTGTTACATAAGGTAAATTGATTTCAGTTTCAGCTGAAGATGACAATTCAATTTTAGCTTTCTCTGCTGCTTCTTTAATTCTTTGTAATGACATTGGGTCTTGACGTAAATCAATTCCTTCTTCTGACTTGAATTCTTCAGCTAACCAATCAATAATTACTTGGTCAAAATCATCTCCTCCTAAATGTGTATCTCCATTTGTTGATAATACTTCAAATACACCGTCACCTAATTCAAGGATTGAAATATCAAAAGTTCCACCTCCTAAATCGTAAACAGCAATTTTTTGGTCTGTCCCTTTTTTGTCCAAACCATAAGCTAAAGCTGCTGCTGTTGGCTCATTGATGATACGCATTACTTTTAAACCTGCAATTTCACCAGCTTCTTTAGTAGCTTGACGTTGTGCATCGTTAAAATAAGCTGGAACAGTAATAACGGCTTCAGTTACTGTTTGACCTAAATAATCTTCAGCTGTTTTCTTCATTTTTTGAAGTGTCATAGCTGATAATTCTTGAGGTGTATAAAGTCTTCCGTCAATATCAACTCTTGGTGTGTCGTTATCTCCTTTTACTACTTTATAAGCTACGTTTTTTGCTTCCTTAGCGCTTTCAGAAAATTTATTTCCCATAAAACGTTTAATAGATGCAATAGTTTTTGTAGGGTTAGTCACTGCTTGTCTTTTTGCAGGATCTCCTACTTTAATTTCTCCACCTTCAACAAATGCTATAATTGAAGGGGTTGTTCTTTTTCCTTCTGCATTAGGAATTACTACTGGTTCGCTACCTTCCATTACAGAAACGCAAGAGTTAGTTGTTCCTAAGTCGATTCCAATAATTTTACTCATCTTTATTTAATTTCTAATTTATTTATTTTTAAACTCGCTTACAACAAGTCAAGGATTATGCCAACACTTTATTTCTCAATAATTTGTCAGTTTTTAATTCAAAAATATGACAAGATGACATTTGTGGAACATTAAGATTCAAGATATTTATAAGACTTTAATTAACTTAAATTAATTTTTTAGCACAAAACATTCTATATTTGAAACATAAAAAACAATTTACAAATGGAAAACTCAAAACAATCGGAAGAAATTAAAACAGAAAAGAAAGATAACAAACCTGGAATTTTTACTTTAATAATTGGTCTTTTATTATTAGTAAGAGGTGGAATGAGAATTGCTAATGATGAAATTGAAATATTTGGTGTAATTATGGTTGGGGTTGGAATTGCAAGTATTGTTTATTATTTCATGAAAAAATAATATCTCTTGAACCTGATTTTATATGCTTTTTAATACCTAAATTTGCAACTATAACGATTTAGCTATGGAATGTATTTCAGTTTTTGATATGTTAAAAATTGGTGTTGGCCCTTCAAGTTCTCACACACTTGGTCCTTGGCGTGCTGCCGAACGCTTTTTGGGAGAATTAAAAGACAAAAAACTAATTGACACTATCAACAGAGTCAAAGTAGATTTATATGGTTCTCTTTCTTTAACAGGAAAAGGTCACGCCACAGATTTAGCGGTAATGCTAGGTTTAAGCGGTGCTGATCCAGAATATATTCCTGTTGAAAGTATTGATGTTATTATTTCTGCAATCAAGAATAAGAAAGAAATATTTTTAGGGAACGAAATCATAATTCCTTTTCATTTTGAATCTGATATAGTTTTCAATCGTGAATTTTTGCCTTTTCATGCTAATGGTATAAAGTTTACTGCTTATACTTCTGATGAAGAATATGAAAACACCTATTATTCGATTGGTGGAGGATTTGTGGTTATTGAGGAGCGCTTAAATTCGACTAAAAATGAAGAAATAAAATGTTCTTTTCCTTTCAGAACTGACAATGCTACTGATTTATTGCGTTTTTGCAATCAAGAAAATAAACAAATTTGGGAAATTGTTTATGAAAATGAAAAATCCATGCGTTCTGAAGAAGATATTCATAATCAATTAATGCGCATTTGGGACACTATGTTAGAATGTATGTACATAGGCTGTCACTCCGAAGGCACTTTGCCTGGTGGTTTAAATGTGAGAAGAAGAGCTTATGATATGCACAAGAATTTAATTGGGGTTTTACCTTATAATGATCCCTACTCTTGGATGCAAGTGATTCGTCAAACTGAAGTTAAATTCAGGCAAATCTTGAAATGGGTAAGCTGTTTTGCTTTATCTGTTAATGAAGTAAATGCTTCTTTGGGAAGAGTTGTAACGGCTCCAACGAATGGAAGTGCAGGAGTTATTCCGGCTGTTTTGATGTATTATTTAGTCATTGAAAATCATGAAGCTGGTGAAGAAGAAATAAAGAGATTCTTAATGACTGCTGGAGAAATTGGAAGTATCTTTAAAAAAGGTGCAACCATTAGCGCTGCTATGGGTGGTTGTCAGGCAGAAATTGGCGTTTCTAGTGCTATGGCTGCTGCTGCTTTATGTGAAGCTATGGGTGGAACACCAGAACAAGTGACGGTTGCTGCTGAAATTGCCATGGAACATCATTTAGGATTAACTTGTGATCCGATTGGTGGTTTAGTGCAAGTGCCATGTATTGAAAGAAATACAATGGGTGCAATAAAAGCTATAAATGCTGCTGAATTAGCTTTAGAAACTGATGCAAAAAATGTAAAAGTTCCTTTAGACAAAGTTGTAAACACTATGTGGGAAACGGCTAAAGATATGAATACCAAATACAAAGAAACCTCTGAAGGTGGTTTGGCTGTAGCCGTAAATATGGCAGATTGTTAATGAAAAACAAACGATTCATCTATTTTATTCTTGTTTTATTGGTTTTGGTTCTTGGCATTGCTTCAAGAAAAATAAATGGAATTCCTCTATACATAGGAGATGTTTCGTATGCTGTCTTGATTTATTTTGGATTGCGATTCCTTTTTATTCATTTGAAAACATACAAAACATTTCTACTGAGTTTACTTTTTTGTTTTAGTATTGAAATATTACAGTTAGTAAAATTCGATTGGTTAATCGAAATTCGGAAAACCACATTAGGTCATTATATTTTGGGTGAAGGTTTCCTTTGGTCAGATTTACTTTGTTATATAATTGGTACTTTGATGGCTTTTTTAATGGATTGGAAATTTATTAAAACTCAAAACTTAAACTCGTTGTAACAAAAAAGTTGTTCGATTTATTGTCAAAGAAAATAGCTTCTTTTGAATCGAAATAACGGGCTTCAGTTCTGAATTTCACTTTAGCATTTGGCAAATAATCAAAATTTATGGAAGCTCCAGAGGTTTTAAAAGCATCTGAAGTAGCAACAATCACATTATCTTCATCTTGATAATATTCAACTCTAACCGCAGTTTGCCATTTTGGACTCATTGAATATTGTGCAATCAAAACTGGACTCATCCAATACAGATGTTTATCATTCAAAGAAGAACTGTCTTGAATTCCTAAATCAAATCCTAAAATTGTGCGCCATTTTGAATTCCACTGATTATCCCAATACAAATTGCTGAAATAACGCATTGCTAATTCGGTTCCATAAAACTCTTTTCCTATGAAAGTACTCCAATTCAAAGTAGCATTTTCGGAAGGTTTATACACTATTTGAGTTCCAATTGCTGGTGTTACCGATTTATCAGGTTTATTAATACGTTGCCAACCATTAGTTACTAATCCCGAAAAACTCCATTTGGCATTTGGTTTATAATTGTATTTGATTCCTGTCATAAAGTAAGGCGAATTTTCAGCTAAAATAGAACGTGTTAAAGTCAAATTGGCTGCTGTTGTTGCCGATTCAAATCCAATATAACTTGGCATAATTCCTACTTCAATAGATGATTTTTTATTGTTATTCAAGTACATTCCCACATAAGCTTCGCTCAATAATTTTATGTCTTCTGATGCATAATTATCATCAACATACGTTCCTGCATGAACCGCAATTGACGCATAAGTATTTCCGTATTGTAATTGTGTACGGATTAATCCATTATTCACATCAAACTCGTTGTGACGGTTGTAATTGTACATGAATGGTAGTTTAGTAGCTGTAGTTGGATTACTAAAATCATACGCATAATAGGTTTCTAAAAAACCAGAAACTTTAATTGTTAACGAATCTTTTTCTTGAGCGTTTCCTAAAAAGGATAAAAGCGCTATACTATACAGCCAAATCTGTTTCATTGTCAATTTTTTTATGTTGTTTTTTAGCTAAAATGGCTAATCCAAAAGTAATAACTCCTACCCTTCCAATAAACATTATACTAATTAAAATTATTTTTCCCCAAACGGATAAACTTCCGGTAATTCCCATGCTTAAACCAACTGTTCCAATGGCTGAAGCAGCTTCAAACAGTAACTTTTCTAACGTTTGATTCTCAGTAAAGCTTAACAAAAATACACTAAAAAATAAAATGGCTGTATAAAAAACAAAGGTTGAAACTGCCATTTCTAATCGGTCAGTTGGAATTTTTTTGCCTAAATATGTCACCTTGGTTTGGTTTCTTACTTTGCTTTTCACAATTGCAATTATGGCAGTTAAAGTTGTAATTTTCATACCTCCACCAGTGCTTGAAGGTGCTGCTCCAACGTACATTAAAAAAATAATGGTTAGTAAAATACCTAAAGTTAAATTACCCAAAGGAATTGAATTAAATCCAGCAGTTGTTATTGCATTAACGGTTGTAAATAATGAAATTTGAACTCGAGTAAATATATCATAGTGTTGAATGGTAGTATCTCCAAAAAATTGAATTAAAAATGCAATAAATAGAACGCCAAAGAAGGACAATGAAATCATTTTTGTAGTAAACGAAATGGAATTAGATTTCTTTGAAAAATAATACCAAATGTCAGTAACTACAATAAAACCTAATGCACCCGAAATGGTTAAAAAAATCACTATTCCATTTAAAAAAGTATGGGTTGCGTATCCTTCAAAACTGGTATTGTACAAACTGAATCCTGCGGTGCAAAAAGAGGAAACACTATGAAAAATACTGGTCCAAACTGTAAAAAAAGTATCAGAATGAATAGGTCTAAAAGCGAAATAAAATAGAATTGCTCCAATAATTTCAATGATAAACGTAAATACAATAACTGATTTTAAGAAATCTTGTATTTTAAACTCTTTTGGCATGGTAAACTCATTATGCAAGATTTTTTTATGCCAATGTGTAATTTGTTTTGTGGTGGAAAGTAAAATATAAGTCGTTAATGTCATGTAACCAATTCCACCTATTTGAATCAATGTTAGAATTATGAATTGTCCGAAAAAGGTATAATTATCAAACGTACTCACTGTTGCCAATCCTGTAGTGGAAAGTGCTGATGTTGATGTAAATAGAGTATCAATGAAATCTGTTGGGATTTTCTGAGAGAATGGCAAGGATAGGAAAATCCAACCCAAGACCATATACATGAAAAATCCAAAAAACAAACTTTGTTGGGGATTTAATCGCAAATGAAATTTTAGATATTCGCGTCTTACGGTTTGAAATAAAGTTTTAGGCATTTTTATTTTTTGATTTTAAATTTATAATAGTTTTTAATAAAGTGCGAAGCGTGAACTAATCCGAGTTTTTCAGCTACTAAATTCAAATCGTTGAGTTGGTTTTCTAAAGCGTCTTCTCGTTGTGGACATTGATTAATTTTGATAAATTCCCGAAGCCAATAATCTGAATTTGTGTTGGATTGCGATTGGCGAATTGCATTATTTAAAGACAAACTATCACTGTCGCTTGGCACATTAGCTGTGTTGCTGTCTGAATTTTCCATATGTAATGATTTTTTATGTCAGAATAAATCGATAGCCAATTCCGCTTTCAGTGAGAATCATTTCTGGGTGATTGGCATCTTTCTCAATTTTTTTTCTTAATTGTGCTACAAACACACGTAGATATTGGGTTTGGTCACTATAACTTTTTCCCCAAATTTCCTTTAATAAGTATTGATGTGTTAATACTTTTCCTTCGTTTTTTGCCAAAATGGCTAATAAATTAAACTCTGTTTGTGTTAGTTTGACTTCTTCGTTATTCACTTTTGCGATTCGGCTCACCAAATCAATGGAAAAATTAGTTGAACTAATCACTGGCTCAGAAGCTTCTTTAATATGGTTTCTCATGTGAGAACGCACTCTTGCTAATAATTCCTGTGTTCTAAATGGTTTTATTAAATAGTCATTGGCTCCATTATCTAATGCTTTTACAATTTCCGATTCTTCACTTTTTACCGATAAAATCATAATGGGATTCAAATACCATTCGCGCAATTGTTGTAACACTTTTTGTCCGTCAACATCAGGTAAACCTAAGTCAAGCATAATCAAATCGGGTTGAAAAGTGGCTGCAAAACGAATACCTTCTAAACCATTTTCGGCTAATTTTACCTCAAAATCATTTGTACTTAAAGTAATTTCTAAAAGTTTTCTGATTTGCGTTTCATCATCAATGACTAAAATTTGATGCTTATTCATTTTCTATCGGATTAAATTTTGAAACTTCGGTTTTAATTTTAATTACAAATTTTGCTCCACCTTCTACTCTATTTTCTAATGTTACAATTCCATTTTGCGCTTCAACAAAGCCTTTTACAATAGATAATCCTAATCCTGAACCACCTGGTCTTGAATTTTTAAGTCGGTAAAATTTATCAAAAACAAAAGCTATTTCATCTTCTGGAAAACCATTTCCTTCATCTAAAATCACCATTTGCAATGCATCATCAGTATGTGACACCTCTATTTTTATGGTGCTTTTTTCTGGTGTGTAAATTATGGCATTGTTCAATAAATTGTAAATTACGTGTTCTATTAATCCATAATCCAATTTGAAAAGTGGTAAATTTTCGGTGGTTGTAACTATTATTTTTTGCGAATAGGATTTAATTTTTAAAGCTCTAATTACCTCATATACAATCTCATTCACATCAACCCAATCCATTTTTGCAACGATAACACCCGATTCTAATCGCGACATGTTGAGTAGATTTTCAACTTGATTATTCAAACGCAACGAAGCAATTGAAATTTCTTCCAATAGTTTTTCTTTCTGATTTTCGGTCATGATTACATTGCTTTGAAGGGCATCGGTTGAACCTATAATTGCTGCAATAGGTGTTTTTAATTCATGAGACAAACTATCTAAAAGGGTATTGTAGAGTTTTATGGATTTTAATTTTGATTCTTTTTCATTCGCAATTCGTTCAATTTGTCTGATTTTAAAGGTCAGAACAGCATTGATTAACGCGATTACAAAATACATAAAGAACATGAATTTGTCTTCTGTATTTCCGATATGAAAAGTAAAATAAGGCTTGATAAAAAAGAAATTCCAGATTAAAGCACTCAAAATCGCAGCTAATAATGTGGGTACAATTCTGTAAAACATGGCTACAAAAGAAACGGTAACCAACAGAATAAAGGCAATAACTTTGTAGCCAATAATGTCTTTAAATGCATAGCAAATCAACGAAACCAGCATTACTAATACTATGCTGAAAATATATTGACTGTTAAGATTTGATGTTCTTTTAAACACGCTTTAAAACTTTACCATTGAATTACTTGGCAAAGATAAGCTGGGTTTTATAAATAGCATATAAAAGAAATGCTAATATGTATAAAGATTTTATAAAGATTTTTTTCTTCTGGTATCAATCAAATGGATAATTTGCCATTTTCCGTTATCGTTATATAAAGTAAAAGCGTTTGCTCCAATGTGGCTTAGCTTATCATTTACATAAAATTCATAAGGTGTCCAAACGTGTGCTAAGTTGCCATCGATTTCTACTTTATAATCGATTAGTTTTTCTAGTATTTTGAGATTGGTAGGAATTGTTGCAATAGATTTTAAAAAATCATCGAAATTTTCTGCTTGTAATTTATACCCTTCTTTAGTGTTGGCTACAGTTCGCAATACAATTTCAGGATGACATAACTCGTTTAATGCTACAGTATCTTTAGCGTGAAAGGCTTTAAAAAAACTATCAACTACTTCTTTAGGAGTTGTTTCTTGAGCAAAAATTAAATTTGAAACTAAAACAGTTGCGATAATAAGTAGTTTTTTCATTGCTATATTATTTGCTCATTAGTAGCACTTGAACTAAATATGTTAAAATTCCAGCAATGTAACCTGCAACAGCTAAAGGAGTTATCTTTTTTAAATACCACATAAAAGTTATTTTTTCTTTTTCCATAACAGCAATTCCTGCTGCTGAACCGATAATCAACATACTTCCTCCAGTTCCAGCGCACAAAGCGATAAATTCCCATAAAGTATTATCCATTGGATATTCTGCTAAAGAAAACATTCCTTGTGTGGCAGCAACTAAACTTCCGTTGTCCACTATTGATGATAAAACACCTATTGCAATAATCATGGAATTGGTATTTGGTAAATTTGTTACTAAAAAAGTAGCCATTTCTTTTAAAACACCTACTTCTTGTAATGCAAACACCATTAGCAAAATTCCCATAAAATATAAAATAGAACTAATATCTACTTTGGTTAATGCATACGCTACTGAAAATTTATCTTTTTCATCTTGAGTTTTCTTTCTGTGGTACATAATAGAGACTAAAGAAACCATCGATAGTGAAATTAAAACACCAATGAAAGGAGGCAATCCCGTTAAGGTTTTAATAACAGGAACCATTATTAATCCTACTACTCCTGCAATAAAAACGCTCATACTTCCTCTCATTTTTTCTTCTTGACGCACTTGAGCCATAGAAACTTGAGCACGAAGAACAGCAAAACCTTTCATTCTATAACTGGCAATAATTACAGGAACTAACAAAACCATGATAGAAGGTAAAAACAACGCTTTTACAATTCCAAATGAACTTACTTGTCCACCAATCCAAAGTAAAGTTGTGGTAACGTCTCCAATTGGACTAAAAGCTCCACCAGCATTAGCAGCAATTACAACGATTCCTGTTAATATCATTCTGATTTCCCCTTTTGGCATTAACTTTCTTAGAAGTGTTACCATGATGATAGCTGTAGCCAAATTGTCTAATAGCGCCGAAAGAATAAAGGTTATAAAGGCAACTATCCATAGCAATCTTAAGACTGAAGTGGTTCTAATTCTGCTAGTAATTACTGTAAAACCTTTGTGAATATCAATTAATTCTACAATGGTCATTGCTCCCATTAAAAAAATCAATAAACCTGAAATTTCACCAAAATATTCCATTAATCTTTCGGTGACTAAATGCTGGTCATCGTTGCTATATAAAGCAATCACAACCCAACAAATGGTTCCTGTGAGCAATGCTGTTATTGTTTTATTGATTCTTATAGGAGATTCTAAAATAACTGACAAATAGCCCAGTATAGCAACGAAAAGTAAAATGGATATCATTTTTTTGGTTTTAAAAACGATTCAAAATTAATGCAATAATTTAACATTAATTTAATATTGGATAATTATTTTTCATGATTTCTAAAAAGCAAATAACATTTACTACCTTTGTGGTTTAAATACTATGAAACATGTCTGTAGCTAAGAAAGATTACAAAAGAATTACTACCAAGTCATTAATTGAAATGAAGCAAAATGGAGAGAAGATCTCTATGTTAACTGCGTATGACTTTACAATGGCAAAAATTGTGGATTCATCAGGCGTTGATGTTATTTTAGTGGGAGATTCTGCTAGTAATGTAATGGCAGGTCATGAAACAACTTTACCTATTACTTTAGACCAAATGATTTATCATGCTTCTGGAGTTGTTAGAGCTATTGAACGTGCATTAGTGGTTGTGGATTTACCTTTTGGAAGTTATCAATCTGACCCTAAAGAGGCTTTGCGTTCTGCTATTAGAATCATGAAAGAAAGTGGTGGTCATGCTGTAAAATTAGAAGGTGGCTCAGAAATTAAAGAAAGTATTAAACGTATTTTAAACGCTGGAATTCCTGTTATGGGACATTTGGGTCTTACGCCACAATCTATATATAAATTTGGAACTTACACAGTGAGAGCGAAAGAAGATGAGGAAGCGGATAAACTTATTGAAGATGCTAAAATGCTTGAAAGAATAGGTTGTTTTGCTCTTGTTTTAGAAAAAATTCCTGCCAAATTAGCTCAAAAAGTTGCTGAGAGTATCTCTATTCCTGTAATTGGAATTGGTGCTGGTAGTGGTGTTGATGGTCAGGTTTTAGTTATTCACGATATGTTAGGAATGAATAATGAATTTAATCCTAGATTTTTGAGAAGATATTTAGATTTATATGATCAAATGACAAAGGCTATTGGTCAATATGTAACTGATGTAAAGGCATTGGATTTTCCTAATGAAAATGAACAGTATTGATTTAAACATTTTAGATTTTTAGAAAAAGTATTATGCATCAATTTAAAGAATTAATAATTTGGCAGAAAAGTAGGCTATTTTGTTCTGATATATATGCATTAACATCTAAATTTCCTGCGGAAGAAAAATTTGGATTAACAAATCAGCTACGACGAGCATCTATTTCAATTCCATCAAAGTTTCGTTCAAGTCTTAAAATCCAAGATGTCTAAGATAGTCTCAATAAAAAATAACCTTCAGATACTTCACGAAGATAATCATATCATTGTGATTAATAAACGTGTAGGTGATATTGTTCAGGGTGATAAAACTGGTGACAAACCTTTGTCTGATGTTGTTAAGGAATATATTAAAGAAAAATATAATAAACCTGGCGATGTTTATTTAGGTGTCATTCATCGTTTGGACCGACCAACTACTGGTGTTGTAGTTTTTGCTAAGACTTCAAAAGCATTGACACGTTTAAATGAATCGTTTAAAAATAGAGAAACTCAAAAAACATATTGGGCAGTCGTTAAAAATTGTCCTCCAAAAGAAAAAGATACTTTAGTTCATTTTTTAAAGCGTAATCCCAAAAACAATACTTCAAAAGCTCATACAAAAGAAGTTCCTGAAAGCAAAAAAGCAAGTTTGGATTATACTATTATTAAGAAATTAGATAATTATTTTGTTCTTGAAATAAATCTTCACACTGGAAGACATCATCAAATTAGAGCACAATTATCTGCTATTGGTTGTCCTATAAAAGGTGACTTGAAATATGGTTTTGATCGAAGTAATTCGGATGGTGGCATTCATTTGCATGCTAGAAAATTAGTATTTAATCATCCTGTAACTAAAGAAACGTTACTTGTTGAGGCTCAAGTACCTAAAGATGTTTTGTGGAATAGCATTTAAATACAGACTATTTTATTTTTAATTGCATATAAAACTAAACCGATACGTGTTTTGATTTCTAACTTTGCAAAAAGGTTTTCTCTGTAACCATCAATCGTTTTTGGACTTAAACACATTTCGTTAGCAATTTCTTTATAGGTCTTTTCTGTGCAGGCATATTTTATAAATTCTAATTCTTTTGGTTTAAAAGACATATTAATGTTTTGATTATCGATTCTGTTTATTAATAATCCCGAAACTAATTCTGTAAAAAAATAGCCATTGTCTATGACTGATTTTATGGCTTCATAAAAAATATCAGGTGAAGTGTCTTTTAGTAAATAGCCTCTTGCTCCACTTTTTATCATTTTTATAATGGTTTCTTCGTCATCATTCACTGATAGGGCTATAACTTTTAAATTGGGTTTAAATTCTTTAATCCATTTCATGGTTTCTATTCCATCTAAAATTGGCATATTAACATCTAATAAAATCAAATCTATTGATTCCTCATCAAAGTTGGCTATATTGGATATGAATTCTTTTCCATTATCATAACTTTCTACTACTTTAAAATTTTCAAAACTATTGATTAGAAATTTTAAGGATTGAGAAAATAATAAATGATCATCAACAATGATTATATTATTAATATGTTCCTGTTTAGTTTTCATAAGATGATTTACTGTTGTAATTTAAAACCAAATTAGTTCCATTATCGTTAGAAATTATAGACAATTCTGCTCCTATTAATTTTGCTCTTAATCGCATATTATTTAATCCTAAACCTTCATTGGTGGAATTCAAATCGAACCCAACACCATAATCTTTTAATTTTGAAATAAATTTATCTTGATGACAAATGATATTCATTTCAATAATTTCACTTCTTGAATGTATTAAGCTATTGTGAATGGCTTCTTGAAAAATTCTATATATAATTAATTCGTGCTCTTTATTAATTTCGGGGAATTTGCCTTCAATATTAAAAATACAATTTATTTTTTTTAACTTTTTTATTCTATCAAAATCTAATTGAATGGCTTCTACAAAATTTATTTCTATTATGTTCTCCCTATTTATAATTCTTGATAAAACTCTAATTTCATTTATTGCCTTTGTCAGTACTTCTTTTAATTCTTTCAATTGTGTATTGCCTAACAAGTTTTTAGTATTGCTCAAAAGGTTTACTTGCATTATAGCTACTGAAAGTATTTGACCTATATTATCATGTAGTTCTTTACTGATTTCCGATAATGTTTGGTCTTTAATTTCTACACGTGTCTTAACTAATTCTGATTGAAAATATAGTTCTGCTTCCATTTTTTCAATTAAAAATTGCGTCTTTTTCTTTTGAAAATAAAAAAACAAAACAAAAAGAATCACTAGCAATGTAAAAAATACAATACTAAGAGATATAACTAGTAATTGTATTTCTTCTCTGTCCATATAAAACCTGTTATAAAACAAACATTCATAATTACGTTCAATATAAATATAATAATCCAATAAATGGATGTATTGTACTCAATTAAAAACCATTCTAAAGATAACATAAATGGCAGAAAGGGTACATGAAACAATAAAACGCCTAAAATAAACCAAAAGAAAATCGTTTTACTATAGTTCAAAACCTTATCTGAATTGAAAAACTCCAATAAATAAAGTATCGAGAGAATAATAAAGAATAAAACTCCCAAAGCATATATTTCAGAAAATATTCCTAAACCTAATCTATCCGAATTCACAGCTATAGAAATAAATATAGCTAAAAAATAAAGAAAAATGAATAACAATGCTATTATTTTATACAAATACTTTTTGATGATACTTGCTAATAAATAATAATAAATGGTGAATAAAATAAAAATGTAAAAATTAAAAACATAATAATTCAATAAACCTGTCCATTGCGTAAAATATAGTCCTAAAAATTCAGTAAATGCTGATAAAAAAATAGCAACTAAAAATAATTTTGATTTATAATTAGGTAATTTAGCCCAATTCAATACACCAACAACACTGGTAATGAGAGCAAATAAGCCAGGTAAATATCTTAAGTTTTCTATCACTAAATTTTATAATTAAAATCAATAGAATTATTCCATAAGAGAAAATAACTCTATTGATTATGTTGCTTTTAAGATTTTTAATTAATTTGATGGATAAACCATTTTTGGTGGATGTCCCATAGTTCCAAAATTCATAGGTCTCAACTCATCTATATCGTCCTCGTCTGTTGAGGTGGTTGTTTGCTCTTGAGCAGTTGTTATATTTAAAAAACTTCCTTTTTCAGCCTGTATTTTATTACCAGTTGGCGTTAAAAAGATAGTTGTCATTCCCTTTTTCTTTCCATACTCTTTTTTGTTAGGATAAACACCTAAATACATTCTAATCCCATTCACATTGTAGCCTTTTTTTGAACCTTGAGTTTTTACATAATTAATGTAGTTTTCTAACTCTTCAATAGAATACCAAACAGCATTAGCATGAGCATATTCAGAAGTATCATTTAAAATTTTCTCCATTTTTAAATTATAATTTGAATTAAATTCTACTGCCAAATCTCTAGTAATCAATTGTTTTGGTTCATCGTACACTTTTTTTTCATTGCATGAAGATAAAACAAAAAACACTACAAAAGCCATCAGTAATAATGAGTTAATTTTTTTCATTGGATTATTTTTTTATAAAAGATTAATATGAAACAAAAATATTTTTAAAAACCTAACCAAACAAGGGGAAATTTCCCCTTTTTACATTGTGTAAATTCTTGAAAATAAGAATATAACACCTTCCTTAAAAAAGGACATTTCATCTCAAAAAAAAGGGAATAAAGTTTTTAAAAAGGGTTAAAAAGCTCTTTTACAGCAATCCTCAAATATTCAATTTTACACCATCCAATTAGATGTGCACAAACAAGGATAGGTGAAATCTGAAAAACCTTAAAAGAGTAAGAAAAAATAATTAAAACTATTATCATGAGTTTATATCACGAAATTTATCAAGGTGAATCATTTAGTGAAAATGATTATTTTGAAGCAGTAAGATATGTTTTAGGTCCAGAATACAATGGATTTTCAGAAGACGAATTAGAAAATGAATTACTTTCAAGAGTAGATTTAATGTCTGAAAGCGAAGCCGAAGGATTTTGGTCAAGTTTAGGTAATGTTGCCAAAAACATAGGTTCAGGTGTACTTAGAGGTGTATCTGCTATAGCTCCAATTGCTGGAACTGCTGTGGGTGCCTATTTTGGTGCTCCTCAAATTGGCGGAGCCGTTGGAGGTTTGGTGGGCAACTTGGCAGGTTCAGCAAGTACTGCACTATCAAACGTAAATATCCCTAATTCAAGTCCAAGAAGACAACCTAGAAGAACAAATCAGAGACCTACACAACCTCGACAAAACCAAGGAAATCAGCAATTAAGACAAACTTGGAGAAATACAACTAACTACTTAGCAAATGCTGGCAGAGCTGTATTACCAGCTGTTCAACAATATGTGCAAGATAATCCAGTACAATTAAATCCTCAAACTTCGAGAGATATTAGTAGAGTTCAAGGACTATACAATCAATTGGGTGGAGTTATCAATAATCCTCAATTCCAAGCAGGACAAGCGCAACAAAGTATTGGAGCTGCTAGCCCTAATGCTCCTATTGAAAGTCACTCGTTTGCAGAATTAGTAGAATCATTAAACTATTTAACAGAGAATATTTTATATGAATACTACAATGAAGGTTTGATTCCTACAGAAGATTACTATGTGGATGATTACGGGCAATTTACGGCTTCATACACACCAGAAAGAGTTAACCGATTAGAAAGTGTTATTGCAACAATTTAATCAATAAATTAGGATAAACATGGAAGCTTACATAAAATTACTAAAAGAACAAAATCCAGAAATGGCTAAGTATTTTGAACTTATGCAACCCATGGTGGAGAACAATGAGACAGAAACTACCATTGATGTGCCCCATATTGATCTTGAACTTGAAAAAAAAATCAAAACGCTCAAGAAAATAAACCAAAAACTTTTTACCATCATAGAAGGATTAAAATCACAATTAGGGTTTGAATTAACTCAAAACGATGATTTAGCAAAAGCCATAGGTGCATGTGTAGAATGCTTTGGGGATAATGTTGATTGTCCTGAATGTTTTGGCACGGGTAAACCAGGCAGCAATATTCCTGATTTTATTCTTTTTAATAAGTATGTAAATCCAGCTATCCAAAAATATAATAAACACTATTTCAATAAAAATTAAACCATTATTAATTATTAAATTTTAAAACTATGTACTTATTTGAAAATTATTTAGACGAAGATCTATTAAACGAAGATTTATTAAACGAAAACTTATTTGAAAGTTACGGAGAAGATTTTGACGAAGATTTTGATGAAGCCAAAAGAGCTGCTCGAAGACCTTTGTTGAGAAACATCAGACCAAATGTAAGACCAAAAGTTGCTCAACGATCAAACTTTGGCAAAACACTAAGCGGAAGATCTGCTGACTATGCTACTAAAAGCGACTTAAAAAAAGCGCTAGACAGTATTTCAAGCGATGTTAATGAACTTAAAAAAACGTCCATCACAACCAACAAAGCCTTGGCAGCATTAGATGCAAAACACACCGAATTAGCCAAAATTGATTCTCGAAAAAATGAAAATCAAACTAAAGTTTTGCGCAATATGCAAATGATGAATATGATGAGTTCTTTATTAGTTCAACCTAAATTAAACTTAGAGAAACTTCAGTTTAACTCAACAAAGCAAACCATTGAACAAAAACCAGGAACTTCTAACCCAATAGAAATAGATCAAACAATGTCACTTTTATTACCTATGATGACAACTATGGGAGATTCTTCATCAGGGAAGTCAGATAACATGAGCATGATGTTGCCTTTAATCTTAATCATGAACAAAGACAAAGATGCTAACAGTAGTGGCAATGATACTATGTTGCCAATTGTTATGATGATGATGATGCAAAATCAAAAATAGAAGCAATAATAAAGGGTAATATTTCTTTATTACCCTTTATATTCAATAACTTAAATCAATAAATCATGAATCCATTCAACATACTTATCAATTATATAATTGCTGATAGCAGAGCTAAACATTATAATGTATCTGAACCTCAAAAAGTGAAAAACATTGCGTTAATAATGGGCAGTTTTTCGCAAAATACAATGATGGACTATTTAATAATAGACAATCAGGCGAAGAATCTTCAGCAAAATTCAGTTGTAGCAATTGCCAACCTTGTTCCATCAACTAATGTTGAGAATACGCAAGTTGATTCAAAAAAAGAAATAGTAATTACTGAAAAGATTAAAGAAGAAATCTCAGATATTGTTTCAACAAAAATATTAAGCAAACTTTCAGACCATTTACTTAAATCTGAAAATCCTGAAACTATTAAATTATTATCTGATTTTCGTAATGACTTGAGCTATTTTAATACTTTATTGGAAAAAAATGAAATAGAAAAAACGAAAAAGGACATTGAAGAATTGCTTAAAAATAAAAACATCAAGTCATTAGATAAAAATTATCAGCCAACTATAACTAAATTGAGAAAAATAGTAGCTGAAAATGGGTATTTAAATCAAATGGAAAGTTTAATTGAAAACCAAAAAGAATATTCTTCAATTAAATTTGAACTTCTTTTTTCTAATTCTTCAATATCAAGAGTTATTTATGACATTGAAGAAAAACTTCGTAAAATTGAACTTGATAAGTCAGTAGCAACATCGAAAGAATAAATCATGGATCCAAGACTAAAAATCATACTTTATGGAAATCCTGAAGAAGAATTATCGCTATTGATGAGGTTAGAAAACCAAGAAAAAATTCCAAAAAACTGTAAAATAATAGCTCAATTTGGGGATATCGTAAGTTGTAGAATCATACGCAAAAACTTGAATGAAGTCTATAATTACAAAGAAGTGAAAAGTTTAAAAGCTCCTTCTGTAGTGCCAGTAGACGATTATTCAAACGATAATGAGTTCATCTACAGACGCAATAACTCCAAAATAGAACATTACAAGTCAAATGTAGTATTTGGAATAATTGATTTTGGTTTCGATTTTACCCATCAAGATTTCATAGATAATGGAAAAACTAGGATCGAAAAAATTTGGATCCAAACTGGCAATTTTTCCAATGACAATAAATATGGTTATGGCAGATATTTAACTTCAACTCAAATCAATGAAGCACTAAATGACAATTATCCATTTAAAAAAATCAATTATCATCCTGGAAAATCCGATTTATTTGGAACAGGTTCTCATGGCACCCATGTATTAGGAATTGCTTGTAGCAATGGGAAAGTTGCTAAAAAAGGATTTGCCTCAAATTCTTCAATCATTGCTGTTGACATGGGTTTCAATTATGTAAATGGTTCTAATTTATCACTTGGAGATTCAGTAAAACTTGTTGAAGGCTTAGATTTTATATTAACAGAAGCTGGCAATCGACCAGTTGTAATAAACATGAGTCTTGGAGGTCATGGTGATGCACACATTGGAAAAACACTTGTTGAACAAGCCATAGACAATATTCTTATTGCTAGAAAAGGAACCGCAATCGTGCAAAGTACAGGCAATTATCATCAAGCAAGAGCACACACTTATGGCGATATTAAACAAGATGAAAGTATAAAAATTCCTTGGTTATTTAAAAAGAAAGATACAACTCCTAACGAAATGGAAATTTGGTACGAAGGAAATGACATCATGACTATAAACATCATTGACGACAAGGGAAATATACTATTAAAATCTACAGCATTTGAAGATGAAATCATTAAAGACAATGACGAAGAAGTAGGCATTTGTCTTCATCGAAAAAATGAACCCAATACAGCAAAAAATCAAATAAATATTCTAATCAATGGAAAACAACACTCTAAATTTTGGACAATTGAATTGATAGGACAAAAAATAACTAACGGAAGATACCATTGTTATATAGAAAGAGACGACAAAGGACAATCTATTTTTTTACCAAAAATTGTACATCAAACCCATACAACAAACTCAATATGCAATTCTTTGTATAGCATAGTTGTTGGTGCATACAATCAGTCAGATACCGAAAAACCCATACTACCATTTAGCAGCTCAGGTCCCACAGCAGATGGAAGGATGAAACCTGAAATTTTAGCGCCAGGTTATAAAATTAAATCTTCGTGCTCTGCTTCAACTAGAGATTCAAAAGCAGCCAATAAACTAACCTCTAAAAGTGGTAGCAGTATGGCAGCACCCTATGTTGCTTCACTAATTGTTAAAATTTTAGAGAAAGAACCCCATTTAAATATTCATCAAATTAGGAAAAAGCTATTCAGCTCTTGCGAACCCTTTAAAATAAAAGAAAACTTATTAGAAATATATAGAGCTGGACACGGCTATGTAAATCCTAAAAAAATAATACACTAAATCTAAAAAATCATGGAAAATTATATAAATGTACTACAAGAAAACAACAACACACCAAATAACATCTCAATTATTTCTATTACTAACAGTGTAGGAATTAATGCCACAAATTTACCAAATGATGTCATTATAATTCAAAGACTATTGCTAGAAAAAGGCTACCCAGTAATCGCTAATGGATTTATAAACAATAGTCAAACTGATGCAACTATCATTTCCATTATCAATTTTCAAACTAATAATAGCTTAAAAATAACAGGAAACATCAACCCAAATGATGAAACTTTCAGGCTATTAAAAACTCCAGTACAAACATTGGCGGAAAGTGATGATGAATCAGTACACCAACCTTTCATAACAAACGCTTTCACTTTTAGAAGAAATGCCAATAATGCCAATACATTAAATGTCATTTTTGAAGGAGACTCATGGTTAGATTATCCAGTACCAAGAGTCTTAGACTTATACGACACTATTTCCGACAGAAATCAACGCCTAAATCTTAATACTCTACATCTAGCAAAATTTGGAGAAACAACTTCAGATATGTATAGAGACAAAGCAAATTTTGTACAATATATCTCAAATTATAGAATTGATAGAATATATTTTAGTGGTGGTGGAAATGACGTTTTTCCTCAATTAATCAATATTGTGAGAAGAGGTAACACAACCTTCAATTCAACTTTCTTTACCGATCAATCAAAACTAGCCGAATTAAGAAACCTAACTGGTGATGAACTGAAAAGAAAATGCATTTTATACAAAAGATACCTAAATACAAATGCTTTCGATGCTACAATATTTAACACTACACAACTAAGCTCAATTTTTGGAACAATCCAAAATAATTATTTAGCTTTTGGCGGAATTGTTAATAATCATGCTACTCAAAACACCATTTTCTATATGCATACTTATGATTATCCAATGTATAAACTTGGAGTAAGACCATCATTAGTTGGAGTCAATCTCCCATTAGGCCCTTGGATTCAGCCAGTATTTGACCAATTTGGAATTAATGATGAAATTCTCAAGTCATTCATAATTATACGATTATTAGATAAATTCTATGCCTTACTAAATTACATAAAATCTATTTTCAATTCAAGAGGATATCAGTTTCAAACACAAATAATAGATTATAGAGGATTACTAAACTCTTCAACCTATTGGAGAGATGAAATTCACCCCAATTCTAGTGGAGCAAGAAGATTAGCCACAAGAGTAAATTTTTAATACATCCAATAAATATGCTTTAGAAGAACTTTTTTAAAGCATATTTTTTTTCATACATAACTCCTCAAAAAACACTTCATCGATTAAATCTCTTTTAAAAACTATAAGACACTCAAAAATGTCATTCATTTAACAAAATTTTATACATTTGTTTCTAAGTTCATCCTCAAAAAAAATACAAATGAAAAAAGCACTTTTGATTCTATCACTTTCAATGCTTAACATAAGTGTTGCCCAAGAACACTTCTCTGGAATAAATATTTCTAGGAGAGTAGGCTTATTAAATGCTTCATTCAATCCAGCTGAATTGACTAATTTATCAAACACTTATGAAGTAAATGTATTTAATACTAGTGTAAACGTTTCAAACAATAAGATTAGTTTTAATGATATTGTAAGTTCAGATGAAAATATTGAAGACCTAATTTTTGAAGGAAACGAACCTGCAAACATGCGATTAGATGCATTAATAAATGGACCTGCATTCGCCATGAAATATAAAAAATGGGCTTTTGGAATTTCCACAAATGCCATTGTAAAAGCCAATATCATTGATGTTGATGTAAATTTAGGAGATGCTTTAACCAATTCTGGAATAAATGCACTTTTAGGAACAACAAACGTTAACAGCAATTACAATCAAAAAATTAATGCTGCCACTTGGGGAGAAATTGGATTATCTTTAGCCCGTGATTTATTTGAATCCGATAAATACAAATTCAGTGCAGGAGCAAATGTGCGACTTCTTTTTCCTAGTGCATTTACAAATTTCGCAGCAGACAAATTCAAAGGAACCATAGTAAACACTCCAGGAAATCACAGTCTGACTGACGCACAAGCCAACCTAAACATTGCCTATTCTGGCCCCATTGCAGATGGCTTCACAGATGCAGATAATTTTAATGAATTCTTTTCATCAGGGTTAAACGGATATGCTGTGGATCTTGGTGTTAACTTTAAAATAAAAACAGACGATAATAACACCAAAGATTATAAATTCAATTCAGGATTATCCATAAAAAATATTGGATCTATGACCTTTAAAGGAGACAATAATGTTTCCAATAATTATGATTTATCAATATCAAACACAGAATTTTTAGACTTAACACAATTTGAAGATGTTGATAATGTTAGAGATATCGAACAAATATTATTAAACAGCGGTTATTTAACTAAAACAAGTGATGAAAGCGATTTCACTATAAAATTACCAACATTATTCACCGCTTATGCTGATTTAAAATTAACTAGCAGATTCTACGTTAGTGCTTTTACACAACAAAAAATTGTAGATGATAGTGATAATGATTTTTCTACAACTCAAAATAGTATAACCCTAACACCGCGTTTTTCAGGAGAAAACTACGAAATTTACATACCCCTTTCTGACAATGAAATATCAGGTTTTACAGGAGGTTTTGGATTTAGATTAGGTGGATTCTTTATGGGATCTGGCTCAATATTAACTGCTGTTTTAAATGATACAAAACAAGCAGACATTTATTTAGGATTTAGAATAGGTTTTTAATTAACACAGGAAATTATGAAATGGGAAAGAAAAAAAAGTGACAGCTTCGAAGATAGAAGAGGAATGTCAGGAGGCGGAAAAGCCGTTATCGGTGGTGGTCTTATTGGAATAGTAATTCTACTACTAAACGTTTTTGGTGGAGAAACAGGACAAACCATTGGAAACGTTCTTCAACAAACACAAGGTTCTCAAACACAAACAGAACAAACTCAAACTAGAGAATTAACAGCTGCTGAAAAAGAATTGGGAGATTTTACAGAAGCCGTTTTTGCATACAATAACGAAACATGGACCAAAATTTTTGCAGAAAATAATATTGGAACATACGAAGAACCAGGAATGGTCTTATTTTCAGATACTGTAGAAACTGCTTGCGGAAGTGCAACAGCTGCATCAGGTCCATTTTATTGCCCAGCAGATAGAAAAGTATATATGGACTTGACCTTTTTTGAAGAATTACGCACCAGATTTGGTGCCAAAGGTGGAGATTTTGCCATTGCCTATGTAATTGCTCATGAAGTTGGGCATCACATTCAAACCCTTTTAGGAACTTCCCAAAAAGTTAGACAAGCACAACAAGGAAAAAGTCAAGCACAAGCCAATAAATACTCCGTTGCCTTAGAATTACAAGCCGATTTTTACGCAGGACTTTGGGCTCATTACAACAAAAAATTACTAGAAGAAGGAGATATTGAAGAAGCATTAAGTGCAGCACATGCCGTTGGAGACGATGCCATTCAAAGCAAAATGCAAGGTCATGTAAACCAAGAAACCTTTACACACGGTTCCTCAGAACAACGCATGAAATGGTTCATGAAAGGATACAATTCTGGAGATATAACCCAACACGATACCTTCAAAGAAATTCTATAAAGAATAAAAAAGAGTTACTTATTGGTAACTCTTTTTTTTGTTTAAAAACTAAAAAAACAATTCAAAAAAACATAAAATACCATAATTAACTACCTATTTTTTCCGATTTCATAAATCTTCAACTTCAAAACCAATTTTATAAATTGTTTCATGAACAAACAAAAATCTATTGTTATTTTTGACTTCATTTTTTAAAATCTAGCTATGAAAGTCGGAATTGAAGCCATACAATTTGATATTCCCAAAATATATCTACCCATTGAAGTTTTAGCTCAACATAGAAGTATTGAACCCGAAAAACTAACCAAAGGCTTAGGACTTCACAAAATGAGTTTTTTAGATGTCAATCAAGACATTATAACTTTAGGTTCCAATGCATTGTATAAATTAATACAACAAGAAAATTTAAACCCTTCAGACATTTCCCGAATTTATGTTGGAACAGAAAGTAGCATTGACAATTCGAAACCCATTGCCTCATACATTTTACAAGTAGTACAACAAAAGACAGGTGAAAATTCTTTCCAGAATTGTGATGTTGTTGACTTCACTTTTGCTTGCATTGGAGCTGTTGATGCCCTTCAAAATTGTGTAGATTATATTCGATTAAATCCAACCAAAAAAGCCGTTGTGATTTCCACAGACAATGCAAAATATGATCTAAACTCAACAGGTGAATACACACAAGGAGCTGGTGCTATTGCCATGCTAGTGACATCAAATCCTAGTATTATTTCCTTTTCAAAAGAAACCGGTGTTTCAACAAGTGGAGTTTTCGACTTTTTTAAACCCAAAATCAACCTTCAAAAAACTCAAATCACCAATAATTCCACAAATGAAGTATGGTTTGGAGTTTTAGAGTCTGAAATAACCATCACTAAAGAACAACCCGTTTTCGACGGACAATATTCTAACACCTGCTACATCAACCGAATAACAGAAGCCTATGAGCACTACAAAAAAGAAAGCAATCAAAACGAGACAATTTTCAATAATTGGGATTTAATTTTTATGCATCTACCCTACTGTTTTCAAGGAAGAAGAACTTTTATTGAAATTTTTGCCAATGAAAATCAAAGTTTATTAGAAGCCCAAGAAGGAGAAAATCAAAAAGATAAAATACGAGCTTTATCAAAATCCAATGAATATTTAGCTCTAGTGAATCAAAAAATTAAACCCACAGAAATTGCTTCAGGCGATGTTGGAAATATCTATACAGGTTCCATTTTCTTAGGCTTTTTATCAGCACTGTACTTTAATTTAAAAGAAAAAAGTTCATTAACCAATAAGAAAACAGGCTTCATCGCTTATGGAAGTGGTTCAAAATCAAAAATTTTTGAAGGAACCATTGAAAAAAATTGGCAATCAAAAATAGAAAAAACCAATCTTTTTGAAGTTTTAGCACAAAGAACTGCTATAGATTTTGAAACTTATGAAAAGCTTCATAAAAAAGAACTAAAAATTGCTGTTTTAAAACCATTCAACGAATTTGTATTAGATTATATCGAAAAAGAAAATCCAGTTTTAAAAGGAGCTAGGTATTATAAATTCAAATAAAATAACTATTTTTATTAAAAATTTAAATTATGAAATTAAAAAAATTAGCCTACATAATCTTATTTTCTTCATTAATTTCTAACGGTCAAAAAATTTATAAGGCTGTTGAAAAAGGTGATTATGATAAAGTAAAATCTCTAATTGAAAAAGGAGAAGATATAAACGAATACAATAAAGATGGATTATTTCCATTATGGAGAGCAACAGCTGATAATAATTTTGAAATATCAAAGTTGCTTTTAGATAATGGGGCTAATGTAAATCAATTAAATAAAGTGCCACCTGGCAACTCTTCCTCACTACAACTACCTTGTCAAGAAGGCTATTTTGAAATAGTTAAATTACTTGTTGAAAAAGGGGCTGATGTAAATATAAAAGGGTTTAGAGATTTTACACCTATTAGAATTGCAGCGAGAAATGGACACATAGAAATTGTTATTTTTTTAGCTGAAAACGGAGCTCAAATAGATGCAAAAGCAATGGATGGAGCAACTACATTAGAACATGCTGCTACAAAAGGTCATTTTGAAATAGTAAAATATCTTGTTGAAAAAGGTGCTGATGTTAATAGCCAAGACAACGAGGGAGATTTTGCTATTGGTGAGGCTGCTAGAAACGGTCATATTAGTGTAGTTCAATTCTTAATTGACAATGGTGCCAATCTAAAAATTAAAAACAATAAAGGCCAAAATGCATATGATTTAGCAATTGAAAGTGGGCAAAAAAAAGTAGCACTACTCATAAAAAGCTATATGGATAAGAAAGAGTAAATTAAAATTATAAAAAACATTATAAATTTGTCTCTAAAAATAGAAGCACCAGAATCTGATTATTTATATATTGAAAATTCTCAATTACCTAATGCAGGCAAAGGTTTATTTACTGCAATTGATATCTACAAACACGAAGTCATAGCAATTTTCAAAGGAGAAATTCTAACAGAAGTTGAAGCCAAAAATCGAGTAGCAAACGGAAAAGACAAATACTTCATCAACATGATTGATGGAACTATTATGGATTCAATGCAAGTTGACTGTTTTGCCAAATATGCCAATGATGCAAAAGCTTTTGAAGAATCCAAATTCCTAAATAATGCAAAAATTTCAATAGATGAAAACAATAATGTTTGTCTAATAGCCCTCAAAAATATCAAACCTCAAAATGAAATTTTCTGTAGTTATGGAACAAGATATTGGAAAAAACACATTTAAGATTATTCTCTACAGTATCATTTAAATATTTTTTGTAGTTTTGTTTAACATTTTTAATTAAAAATTAAACAAATGATTGTTTCTTCAAAAAAAGACTTTACAACAATTGAAATAGATAGAATCATAGAAATGGCTTGGGAAGACAGAACACCCTTTGATGCCATAAAGTTTCAGTTTGGTTTGAACGAAGCTGATGTAAAAGTCTTAATGAAAAATGAACTCAAATTCAGCAGTTACAAATTGTGGCGAAAAAGAGTTGAAAACTGCAAAACCAAGCATTTGGCCAAACGAGTGGCTGGCATTGACCGATTCAAATGCAAACTACAAAGAGCTATAACCAACAACAAAATTTCTAAACGCTAAAATGAAAAAGAAAATCCCTGATAATGTAGTTTTTTCAGAAGAAAAGGGATATAATGCCCACGCATTGTCCTACCCTACTAACGTTGGTGCACCCTCAATTAAAATAGATGACATAGTAGATTGGAAAAATAGAGGTGTTAGAAATGTCAATAAAGAATTTGAAAACAAATTCAATGAGTTAAAAACCGAATATGAAAAATTGATGCAAGAATACGAATGGAATGAAATTCTATACAATGCAAAATTCTCATTTGAACCGATAGTTGGAGAAATATATCATTTGTATTTGGCAGATGATGGCTCTTATTTCCTTTCCCTAATTCATCCAAATGATTGGAATAAAGAACATGTAGGTTCTTTCAAATTAAATAGTAATAGAAAATGGATATCTATTGATTCAAAATAATATTATTATCAATAAACTAATCATCATAAAAATATATGATAATGAATAATTGTTTTAAATTAAATCATTAACATTTAAAATAACAGTTATGATAGTAAAACTTTATAAAAAATAGTTTTTATTAATTGTATACTACCCTAACCAACCATCTCTATCCAAGCTTCTATACTGAATCGCCTCAGCAATATGATTAGAATTCACATTTTCAGAAGCTTCTAAATCTGCAATAGTTCTGGCAACTTTTAAAATTCTGTCATAAGCTCTTGCGGATAAATTCAATCGCTCCATAGCAGATTTTAGCATTTGCAAAGAAGCTTCTTCCAAAGCACAAAACTCCCTAATTTGTTTGCTACTCATTTGAGCATTGTAATGCAAATTTTGAAAATTCTCAAATCGAATGGATTGGATTTCTCTAGCTTTTGTGACTCTTCTTCGAATTTCAACACTACTCTCAGCTTTTTTAGTTTCTGTTAATTTTTCAAAGGGAACTGGTGTGACTTCTATATGAATATCAATTCTATCCAATAAAGGGCCTGAAATCTTACTCAAATAGCGTTGCATTTCCATAGGAGATGAAGTAACTGGTGCATCAGGATCATTAAAATAACCACCAGGACTTGGATTCATACTAGCCACCAACATAAAAGATGATGGATAAGTAATCGTAAATTTAGCTCTAGAAATCGTGACTTCTCTATCTTCTAAAGGTTGACGCATTACTTCCAAAACTTCACGTTTAAATTCTGGTAATTCATCTAAAAATAGAACTCCATTGTGAGCTAATAAAATTTCTCCAGGTTGTGGATAACTTCCACCGCCAACTAATGATACACTAGAAGCTGTGTGATGTGGACTTCGAAAAGGTCGCTGTGCCATTAAACCTACTTCTTTGGTTTTTCCTGCAACAGAATGAATTTTGGTAGTTTCCAAAGCTTCTTTCATGGTCATGGGAGGCAAAATACTTGGCAAACGTTTGGCTAACATAGTTTTACCTGAACCTGGTGGACCAATTAAAATGATATTATGACCACCAGCTGCCGCAATTTCCATACAACGTTTAATGGATTCTTGTCCTTTGACATCACTAAAATCAAATTCAGGAAATTCTAAGGTTTTTGAAAATTCTTCTTTGGTATCAATTATTGTGGGTTCAATCGTACCTCTTCCTTCAAAAAAATCAATGATTTGCAATACATTTTCAATGCCATATACATCCAAACCTTCAACAATGGCAGCTTCTTTTACATTTTGAATAGGTAAAAACAATCCTTTAAAGCCTTCTTCTTTGGCTTTGATAGCAATGGATAAAGCTCCTTTTATGGGTTGCAAACTTCCATCTAATGAAAGCTCTCCCATAATGACATAATCTGATAAATTTTCGGCTTTAATTTGATATGAGGCTACTAAAATCCCAACAGCTAAAGTTAAATCATAAGCTGAACCTTCTTTACGCAAATCAGCTGGTGCCATATTTATCGTAATCTTTTTTCCGGGAAGTTCGTAGTTATTGTTTTTGAGTGCAGCAGCAATTCGGTAACTGCTTTCTTTGATGGCGGAATCGGGTAATCCTACTAAATGGTATCCAATTCCTTTATCAATGTTTACTTCTACGGTAATGGTGGTGGCTTCAACGCCAAAGACGGCGCTTCCAAATACTTTTACTAACATGGCTTATAAATTTATTTAAATGGCTTATACTGATACAAATATCTAAAAAATAAATTAAAATATCCAAACATTATTGCCCCATTTTAATTTCAAAAATGGCATTTAGTTTAAATTTATTACCTTTGCAACATATTTATTTGAAATAAGATTGGATTTAATTCTATTCTAAACTTCAATTCTGAAGTGCTACTTATTTCATCTTTTGCAACATTTTGCATCTTAAAAACCACTTTGGAAAATCCATATCGGTTAACATCATTAAAATTTATTAAATTCAAATGGAATTTAAAATTATAACTCCAAAAACTGGAGAAAACAAATCGTATTCAAACCTAACTATTGCTAATTTTCTATTCATGCATCTAGAACAATATGGCGACAAAACTGAAGATATTCTAAAGTGTATTGCTTATGTGATGAATCCTGAAAAAGGTGGAACAATGATAGTTGGATTAGACAAAGAAAAAATTGTTGGGGTTGTCATTTTAAACAATACTGGAATGAGTGGTTTTATTCCTGAAAACATTCTGGTTTATATTGCAGTAGATAATAGCCAACGTGGAAAAGGATTTGGTAAAAAACTCATGCAAAAAGCTATCGAAACGGCTAAAGGTGATATTGCTTTGCATGTTGAACCTGATAATCCTGCAAAAATTTTGTATGAAAAATTAGGGTTTACCAATAAATATTTGGAAATGCGTTTAACGAAATAAAAATGGCATTTATAAAATTATACCGTGAAAAATTAAAGGAAAATTACATTTTTTTAGATTCTCTTTTCAGAGCAAGAAATATTGAATGGGGCGTTGTTACCAAGCTTCTTTGTGGCAATACCATTTACATCAAAGAACTGATTAATCTTGGCGTTAAGGAAATGCACGATTCTAGGATTAGTAATTTAAAGAAAATCAAAAAACTAAATCCTGAAATCCAAACGGTTTACATTAAACCTCCTTCTAAATTAAACATTAAAAAAATAGTAGCCTTTGCCGATGTGAGTTTCAATACTGAAATTTATACGATAAAGTTACTTTCTGAAGAAGCCAAACGTCAAAACAAAATTCACAAGGTCATCATCATGATTGAAATGGGTGACTTGCGTGAAGGTGTTTTAGGTGAAGAACTAATGTCTTTTTATGAAAAAGTATTCAGTTTACCTAATATTGAAATTAGAGGAGTTGGAACTAATTTAAATTGTTTGAGTGGTGTAATGCCAACACAGGATAAGTTAATTCAATTGAGCTTGTACAAACAATTGATTGAAGCTAAGTTTAATGTAAAAATTCCTTGGGTTTCTGGTGGAACTTCTGTGGCTGTGCCTTTGATGCTTAAAAATGCTCGTCCTATGGCTGTGAATCATTTTCGTGTGGGAGAAGCTATTTTCTTTGGAAAAGATTTATTTACTGGAGAAACTATGTTAGGAATGCATAATGATGTGTTTAAACTATATGCTGAAATTATTGAAATAACTGAAAAACCCAATAATCCTATTGGTGAATTAGGTGAAAATGTAGCTGGTCATACTTATGAAGTGGATTCGAATGTAGATTTAAGTGAGACTTCTTTGAGGGCCATTCTAGATTTTGGTTTATTAGACATGCAACCTCAATATCTTAGTCCAACTGATGAAAATTTAATCATAATTGATTCTAGTTCAGATATGACAGTGATTCATATTAGTAATTCTAAAAACAAGTATAAAGTTGGGGATTTAGTTTCTTTTAACTTGCAATATATGGGTGCTTTGTATCTTTTGAATTCAGATTATATTGAAAAAGTTGTGGAATAATGTATGTGAAATTTTACTTTTTGTAAATTTTATTTGTCTATATGTAAAATATACTTTACATTTGAAATGAATTTTAACATCATTATTTATGAAAACACGTTTTCTTTTTCCAAACAATTTTAAAACTTTAGGTTGGGTTTTATTTGTTCCAAGTTTATTATTATTATTTTCGAGTTCTATTTTTAATGTATCACCAGATGATTTTTTAACGGTTGATGTTTTTGCGATTTATCAAGAATCAATTGGTGAAAATTATGGTTTTTTTGAAGTGATAACAAATAGTATATCAGATGAGTTATTAACTTTTGGAATGATTTTAGGTGGAATTTTTATTGGATTTTCTAGGTTAAAAGTAGAAGATGAAATGATTTCCAAAATTAGATATGAAAGTTTAGTTTGGGCAACCTATTTCAATTATGGTTTGATATTATTTTTTACATTATTTATTTATGGAATACCTTATTTAAATGTATTATTTTATAATATGTTTTCTTTACTTCTATTTTTCATTATCCGATTTCACTACATGATTTATAAACTTAATAAAACCAATCCAGATGACGAATAATTTAAAGGTTTTAAGAGCCATCAAAAATATTTCTCAAGAAGAATTGGCCAAACAAATAGAAGTCAGCCGTCAAACCATAAATGCAATGGAAAAAGGAAAGTATGTTCCTTCAACAGTTTTAGCCTTAAAATTGGCTAGGTATTTTGAGAAACCTGTGGAAGAAATTTTTACTTTAGAAGTCACTGATTAAAAAAAATCCCAATCAAAAAAGAATGATTGGGATTTTTTTAGTATTTGAAATACTGAAATCAATTCAGTAGGAACAACTTCAGAATAAGAGTTTAGTTTATTTTTTAAACTTCGATAAACCTTCTTCTAACCAAGCTTTGTATTCTTCTACATCAGGTGTGTATCCAACGGGTTTGTTTAAATCTTTCCCATTGTCGTCTAAAACAATATAATAAGGTTGGGCATTGTTTTCATATCTTGTAATTTGAAAATCGCTCCATTTGTTTCCTACTGTTACAATTTCCTTTCCTGTTTCAGGTGAAACATATTGTTCAGCTTTTGGCAATTCTTTTTTATCATCAACATATAATGAAATCAATACAAATTCATCTTTTAGCATTGGTAAAATTTCTGGTCTTGACCAAACAAAATCTTCCATTTTTCTACAATTTACACAAGCATAACCTGTGAAATCTAATAAAATAGGTTTTCCAACTTCTTTGGCATAAGCTAATCCTTTTTCATAATCGTGAAAAGCTACAATTCCATGTGGTCCTTTATGAGCATGTTCTGGCAATGCAACAACAGTTCCTAGGTTACCATCATTTTTATATCCTACTCCATTTGGACTTTCGCTGTAAGTCATTGGTGGTGGAAATCCTGATATTAATTTTAATGGTGCTCCCCAAATTCCTGGAATTAAATACAATGTAAACATGGAGACTAAAATTGCCATGTACAACCTTCCAACGGATAAATGAGAAATTGGACTATCATGTGGCAACATTAATTTTCCAAATAAATACAACGCCCAAGAACCAAAAATAACTATCCATATAATTAAGAAAACTTCTCTTTCTAACCAATGTCCTTGTACTACTAAATCGGCATTTGATAAAAATTTGAATGCCAAAGCTAATTCTAAAAATCCTAAAGAAACTTTAACGGTATTTAACCAACCACCAGATTTTGGTAACGAATTCATCCAACCTGGAAACATCGCAAATAGCATAAATGGTAAAGCTAAAGCCAATGAAAATCCAACCATTCCAACAATTGGAGCTAATCCACCTTTTGAAGCTGCTTCTACTAACAGAGTTCCAACAATTGGACCTGTACATGAAAAGGAAACTATTGCTAAAGCTAATGCCATAAACAAAATTCCGATGAATCCTCCTCTATCTGCTTGTTTGTCTACTTTATTAGCCCATGAATTAGGTAAAACAATTTCAAATGCTCCTAAAAATGATGTGGCAAAGAAAACTAACAACAAAAAGAAAATCACATTAAACCAAACATTAGTAGATAAAGCATTTAAAGCATCTGCACCGAAAATTCCAGTTACTAATGAACCTAATAAAACATAAATTAAGATGATTGAAATTCCATATAAAATTGCATTTCGTTTACCTTCAGCTTTTGTTTTACTTTGTTTTGTAAAGAAGCTCACTGTCATTGGAATCATAGGAAATACACAAGGTGTCAACAAAGCTGCAAATCCTCCAAAGAAAGCTAAAAAGAAAATAGTCCATAAACCTTTTTTCTCTTCTTCAACTGGTTCGTCTGATGCTTCCGTTTTATTAGTTTCAGTTGTTGTTTTAGTTTCAGCTACTTTTTCTGTTTTAATAGAAGTTGAATCAATATCATTTGTAGCTATTTCAGTTGGAACGACTTCTTCTTTTGGTTCATCTGGTTTTATTTCTTCAACTATCTTTATTGCTGGCAATTTAAAAGTCAAGTTATCTTCTTCTTGAATACATTTTCCATCAATACAGGTTTGTCCTTCTAAATGTACTTTTATTTCTTTCAGCTTTGGGTTTACAACCTTTATTAACTGTGTAAATTGAGCTTTATTGGAAAAGTAATATTCATCTACTTCAAAAATATCATTGAATACTTTTTTGTAGGCACTCTCTTTTGTTTTACCAACTAAAACATAGTTTCCTTTTGATTCTTTAAATGTAAATTCTAACGGCAAAGCTCCGCCTTCTGGTGTAAATTGAGAGTACATGTGCCATTGGTCTTCAATGGTTGCATTCATAATTAATTCAAATTCTGTATCTGATTTTTGAACTACTTTTGCTTTCCATTCAACTGGATTAAGGATTTGTGCATTTCCAAAAAAGGAAACAAAAAGGACTAAACTTAAAAGAATTTTTTTCATTATAAAGTTTCTAGTTTTAATATGTTTTTTGTGTTGTTATTTGCTAAAAATCGTTGATCTGCTCTGTGATTAATTACCCATACAATTTCATCATTTGAACATAACAACCATTGATTTTGTTTGTCAATTAGTGAAAATTTTTGGTCTTTAAAATACTTACTGACTTTCTTTTTTCCTTGCATTCCTGAAGGATAAAAAACATCTCCTTCTTGCCATTTTCTTATGGTTAACGGAAAGTTTATTTTATCTTCATCGACAAATATACAATTTGAATTTAAATTAGATATGTAACCTATGTTACACAAAGTCAATTTTAAGGGAATATTAACTTGAACATCTGATTTTTCAATTTTATAAATAGTTTGATTGACTAATTTTTTTGTGGTAACAATTAAATAGGTTCTATCTTTTAGCAACAAATAATCTTCAGAAAAAACTTGTTTGCCTGATTGTGCATGAACCAAATCATAAATATCATCCCAAGCAGCAAAACCCAAAGGTTTCAACCATTGATAAAGATAAGCTTCATAATTTTTGAGTTGCATCAGTTCAGAAATATCAATTTTCTTTTGATTTTCTTCTTCTATAACTACTTTTTTGTAAACAATTCGAGAAGCATCATCTACTAATGTTTGGCTTTGCTTTAAATTATCCAATGTATTTTGAAAAGAATTCATAAAACTAGGATTCAATTCTTTTAGAACGGGAACCACATCATGACGCAGTTTATTGCGCAAATATTTATCAGAAGCATTACTAGAATCTTCTCTCCATTGTATATTATTTTCTTTGGTAAAATGTTCAATTTGTTCTCTTGAAAACTGAAGCAAAGGTCGAATTACACTACCATTTTCAGCTGGAATTCCTGTTAACCCTTCTAAACCAGTTCCTCTTGTTAAATTGATTAAAAAGGTTTCTATTTCGTCATCCAAATGATGAGCTGTTAAAACATAATCTAACTTTTGTGATGATAAAAGTTCTGCAAACCAATCATATCGCAACTTTCGTGCTGCTATTTGAATGGAAAGTTTATAATCTGAAGCAAATTGTTTGGTATCAAATCTTTGAATATGAAAAGGAATTTTTAATGCTTCACAAGTAGTTCTAACAAAATCTTCATCAGCATCACTTTCTTCATTTCTTAAACAAAAATTACAATGAGCTATTGTAATATCAAAATTCAACCTATGAAATAAATGCAATAAAACCATACTGTCTATTCCACCACTAATGGCTAAAAGAAGTTTTTTTTCTTTTAGATAGGGGAAATTGGTTTGAAGATGATTCTGAAATTGATTTTGCATTAATTAGGGATTAGTTTTTTGATAATTTATTAATGAGCGAATTTAACATTTTTTCTATTTCTATCGATAATTCATTTACTTCTTTACAATCTTCTAATGAAATAAACTTTAAATTAATCGCAATTTCTAATTGAGTTTGACATTCAAACAATGAACCTCTGGCAATTTGTAAAAATCTTGAATAGTCTTTTTATAATTTCTACCACATCCTTCTGCAATATTTGAAGGGATAGAAAGAGCACTTCTTAAACACTCAAAACCTCAAACATGGCCTTAGCTTTCAACAGACATTCTTCATATTCATTTTCAGGAATAGATTGTGATGTTATGGCACTTCCCACAGAAAAAGATACATATTGATTTGAAGAATTGTATAAAATACTTCGAATCACAACATTAAAATCGAAATCTCCATTTGGCGAAAAATAACCTACTGCTCCACTATACAATCCTCTTTTGGTTTCTTCTAGTTCTTCAATGATTTTCATGGCAGAAATTTTTGGTGCTCCAGTCATACTTCCCATTGGAAAAGTAGATTTTAAAATTTGGATTGGTGAAGTGGTGTTTTCTACTTGTGAAACTACTGTAGAAATCATTTGATGTACTTGTTTGAAAGCATAAATTTTGCATAATTCTTCTACCTGAACACTACCTTTTGTTGCAGTATGTGATAAATCATTGCGAACTAAATCTACAATCATGATATTTTCTGAACGTTCTTTGGCATCGTTTGATAAATTTTCTTTTAACTGAAGGTCTAGTTCTAAATCAAAACTGCGTTTAGCTGTTCCTTTTATGGGTTGTGTTATGACTTTATTGTCATTTTTTTTCAAATAACGCTCTGGTGAAGCTGAAATCAAAAAATTATCTACGTTCTTCAAATAAACAGCAAAAGGTGGTTCTGAAATTGCGTTTAAAGATTCATAAATTTGTGAAGGATTGATTTGAGCCTCTTTGGCATAAAATTCCATACAAAAATTAGCTTCATAAATATCTCCACGATGAATATGTTCTAACATTTTTGAAACTTTTTCAAGATAATTTTCTTTGGAAATACGCTGGTTTATTTTAGCTGATAGATGATGAATTATGGATGATGGGTAAAGTTTGATTTCGCTATAATCTTCTTCAACCTCATCGTCGCACATGTTTAAATATTGAATTTCCAGTTGATTCCCTTTTAAAAAAAACAGTTTTTTCGGTTGGAAAAAAAATAAATCAGGAAAGTCTAATCCGTCAAAATTTTGGGAATTCAAATCTTCAATATCATTTTTTAAATCATAGGACAAATAGCCAAACAACCAATCTTTTGTATGAGATTGGTATTGGTACAAATCTTCAAAAGCTTTGCTATAATCGGTTTTTATCGATGTAAAAGCATCAACTGCCACAACCAAATCATAACTAGTATATTTAGAATTTGGATTGTAAGCAACATTAGAGTCTAAAAAAACAACTTCTCTAAACTGTTGTGTCCAGTTCAAAATATTTTTTTTGAAGGTTGAAATATCTTCAATTTGTTTAATAATGGATGTTCTCAAGTGATTTTATTTGAAGTTCAAAAATACGATAAAAATAATTGAAGGTTAAAACAACTTAAAAATAATTGGCACGATTTTTATTGCATGCTTATTATAACAATAACTCAAATAAATTCATTTTCTATTGATAAAAAAACTACTTATTTCTTAAAATTATCAATAATCCTTTAAAAAATGAATTTATGAACACAAAAACAAAAGTTGTATTTGCAATACTATTGGTTGGTATAGCAATTTCATGCAAACAATCAAAAGAGAGCGAAGAAAGAGTATCTTCAATAGAAGAAAATTACGAACCTGTAGATGAAAAAGATGTTTTATCGTCATCGGCTGCGATTGTTGACACTAATAATGACAAAAAAATTATACGAACTGCTGATATAAAATTTAAAGTGAAAAACGTTGCTCAATCAACTACACAAATAGAAGATGCAACAGTAAAATTTGGAGGATTTGTAACCTATACCAATTTGCAAAGTACGATTTTAAACGAAGACAAAACTAAAATAAGTCAAGACAGTACTTTGATTTCTACACAATATCAAGTTGAAAATGATATTACAATTCGAGTTCCTAATACACAATTAGATACTGTAATTAAATCTATTGCAAAGCAAATTCATTTTTTAAATTATAGGGTAATAAAAGCAGATGATGTTACGCTGCAAATGTTATCCAATAAAATGACGCAAAAAAGAAGCATTTCTTCCGAAAATAGATTGGCAAAAGCTATTGATAATAAAGGTAAAAAGTTAAATCAAATTGTTGATGCTGAAGATAAATTGGATGACAAAAAAGAGAAAAATGATGCTACTAAACTTCAAAATTTATCTTTAGAGGATCAAGTGAATTTTAGTACTTTAACTCTTAAAATCTACCAAGATGAAACTGTTAAACAAGAAATGATTGCCAACGAAAAAAGTTTGAATTCTTATAGACCAAATATAGGTTTACAAATTTGGGAAAATTTAAAAAGTGGTTGGTTTATTTTTGAAAATATTCTGGCTTTCATTGTTTCACTTTGGCCTTTTATTTTAATTGGATTTATAGGGTTCATTGGGTACAAAAAATATTTAAAAAAGTAAGATATTATTTTGTATTAAGAGCCAAGTTATTTTTGATACAAAATCCTTGGAATTCATACAAAAATTTAGGTAAAGCATAAAAACAAAAGTCCCGTTTTCACGGGACTTTCTATATTGCAGGAAATTTCTATATTATATTTTAAACCAATTAAATACATATTATGAAAACTGCAATAATTTATATTTTTAGCACAATAATTGTACCAATAGTCTTTTGTCTATTAAATAAACGAAAAGTTAACTACTATATTGCAATTTTAAACGTGTAAAGCTCTATTGTCTGTGGCAGCCAAAGCAGCTTCTTTAATCGCTTCTGCAAACGTTGGATGGGCATGACTCATACGAGAAATATCTTCAGCACTTGCTCTAAATTCCATGGCTGTAACTGCTTCAGCAATTAAATCGGCACAACGAGCTCCTATCATGTGAACACCTAATACTTCATCAGTTTTTGCGTCTGCTAGAATTTTTACAAATCCATCTAAATCTGCACTAGCTCTTGCTCTTCCTAAAGCTTTGAAAGGAAAACTTCCTGCTTTGAAGGCAACACCTTCTTCTTTTAATTGCTCTTCTGTTTTTCCAACAGCCGCAACTTCTGGCCAAGTATAAACTACTCCAGGAATTAAATTATAATTGATATGTGGTTTTTGTCCAGCTAAAATTTCTGCAACCATCGTTCCTTCTTCTTCCGCTTTGTGTGCTAACATGGCACCGCGAACTACATCTCCAATAGCATAAATATTAGAAACATTAGTTTGCAAATGGTCGTTAACTTCAACCATGCCTCTTTCTGTTAGTTTTACTCCTGCTTTCTCTGCTTCCAATCCTGCTGTGTATGGTTTTCTTCCTACTGAAACTAAAGCATAATCACCTTCAAGAGAAATCACTTCTCCTTTTGTGTTTTCAGCTTTAACTACAACTTCATTGCCTTTTCTTTCTACGGATTGAACTTTGTGTGAAACATAAAATTTCATGCCTTGTTTTTTCAGCACTTTAGTCAATTCTTTAGACAATGAGCTATCCATTCCTGGAATGATTCTGTCCATAAATTCTACTACAGAAACTTGTGCTCCTAAGCGAAGATATACTTGTCCTAATTCAATTCCGATAACTCCTCCTCCAATAATTACTAGATGTTTAGGAACTTCTGGTAATTTTAGAGCTTCTGTTGAAGTGATTATTCTTTCTTTATCTAGAGTAATAAATGGCAAATTAGAAGGTTTTGAACCTGTAGCAATAATGATGTTTTTAGCTTCAATTACTTCTGATGAACCATCATTTTTAGTGATTTTAACATGTGTAGCATCTTCAAAAGAACCTAATCCTTCAAAAACGGTAATTTTATTTTTATCCATCAAAAACTTAACGCCTCCAGAAGTTTGATCTACAACAGCTTGTTTTCTGTCAACCATTTTTTGAAGGTTTACTTTAACATCTCCTGAAACTTCAATGCCATGATCTGCAAAGTGTTTCATTTCATCATAATGATGAGAAGAAGCTAACATGGCTTTAGAAGGAATACATCCCACATTCAAACAAGTTCCTCCTAAAGTTGAATATTTTTCAATGATTGCGGTTTTAAATCCTAGTTGTGCACAACGAATGGCTGAAACATATCCTCCTGGACCTGAACCTATAATTACTACATCAAATTGACTCATAGTATTTTGTATTTTTGTGTGTTATTTAATTTGAAGTTGCAAAATTACAAATAAATTTAGTTTTGGTTTTAAATTTTCTAAATTAATCCCAATCTTCCGCAACAAAAATTAACTTTTTGTTTGATTTTGTGGTTAAAAATAGTTTGTGTCCTTCTATTTTGTATGAAGAAATTGTATTAACTTCATTCAAAAATTGGGATTCAATGGCATGGTCTTCACAATACATGTGTGTTGTTCTTGATTCTTTAAATTCAAACTTTCCTTTATTGTCGTAGGTGTAAACAAAACCTAATGTATTACATCCCATGTAAGCATTAGCATTGACAGCATTTGTTAAATCTAAAAAACAATTTTTAGCTATTAGTTGTTGCTTTTGAAAATCTCCAAATTCAATTAGCATCCATTTTCTATGAATGTGCTGATTTGTCTTGTTTATGTTGGTTTTACATGAAACTACAATTGCACAAACAAAAATTCCTAAGAATAGTGTTGTCTTTATTTTTTTACATTTGAACATCATTTTTAACGATAAAAGGTTTAGGAATCTCATTTTCGCTTTCGCCTAAATTTTGACGCATATCTATTTCTATTCCTCTTGCAATAGCAGATATAGGAACATCGTTAACAGAACCTTCAAATGGATTTTCTCCAACTCTACCAATTCTGTTCATCGTATGAAAAACCCACATCACCACCACAGAAAAAGGAACTGACAGCCAAACTATCCAATCTGGACATGAGCCTATTTTATTTGAAATTTTAACTGCAATTTCTCCAAATTGAGATGCCATTGCTAATGGCAAAATACTCAAGAAAATCCATGTGAAATAATGCATTAATGATGCAAATTGTCTTGGATAAGGAAAGTTTTTTATTCGCTCAGATTTTCCTTGATGGGTGAATAATTCTTCTAAAACATTTTCTAATTCCAAAAAAGAAAATTCCCATATTAGTCCTTTTTCTTTTAGTTTTCTTAAATGGTTGGATTGTAAATAAAGTAGAGCCGTTTGCTTATTAGATTTATTAGCTAAATATGCAATGTCTTCTTCGGTCAAATATTGGTTTATTGTTGTGTCAAAATCTTCATTAAATTCAGGAACATACATTCTGTTTGCCCATTCTTTATTTGTTTTTTCGTTCATAACATATTCCCAAGTTCTGGGTTGACGCATGGCATATCTCAGTGCCGTTAACCAAGCTATATGACGATGAATTATTATTCTCTTTTCTTGATAAATTTCTTCATCAGTAATTGGGTTCTTTGCATGGTTAGCTGTAATAAAATCTTGTGCCATCATTCCAAATGTACGAGATGAATTGACTATTGCTCCCCAAACTTGTCGTGCTTCCCATATTCTTCCATAAGCTGAATTGCTTTGAAAACCTATAATAAAAGCAACTGCTGTACCTATCAAAGCTATAGGTGTAAAAGGAAATTGAATAATCTGATTACTGTAAATAAAAATTGTAACTTCTACAACAGCCAAAATGATAAATAAAATGGTTTCAACTCTTGTCCATTTGATCATTTCCTTTAAAGGAAAAATTTTTCTGATATACATACAGTTAAGGTTTTATATGTTTATTGCTAACAAAGTTCCTATTTTAAATTGATTATGAAAACTTAAATAAGGTTTCGTTTTTAACTTCTCCAATCATAAATACGCTGTGTGTACTTCCAATAAATTGAAGTGTTGTCAATTTAGTCAACATAAACTGACGGTATTCTTCCATATCTTTTACATAAATTTTCAAAACATAATCGTAATCACCACTTACATGAAAACACTCTAAAACTTCTTCTAATTTTACAACCTCTTTTTCAAAAGTTGTTACGCTATCTACAGTGTGTTGCATTAATTTTACATTGCAAAATACAACGAAACCTTTATCGATTTTCTTTTTATCTAAAAGCGCTACATATTTGGCAATAACTCCTTCTCTTTCCCATTTTTTAATTCGCTCATAAACAGCAGTAACAGATAAATTTAATTTTAATGATAACTCCTTAGTTGTCATTTTTGAATCTTGTTGTAATAATTCAAGTAATTTTTTATCTATTGCGTCCATTTTATTTATTTCTGTCATTGCTTCTACTTTTTAAATTTTGTAATGAAAACTATTTGCGTCAAATATTGAAAACAAATTTAGTTATATTTTCTATATAAAAATAAATAAATAGTTAAAAAAACTAAATAATTAAATAATGATTGACTATTAATCTAATAATTATCAATTTTGAAGTCTTATTACATTAATAATAAATTAAAAAGACTTTCAATTAAAATCTAAAAATAATGAAAAATTTCAATCCAGCAGACAATATTCAAGATTTACAATATTTTGGCGAATTTGGTGGTGTAAATCCATCTATTTCTGATTCTTCAACCTATACCTTTCTTTCGGCAAAAACCATGTTCGATACTTTTGAAGGTAATGCTGAAGGTTGTTATTTATATTCACGTCATTCATCACCAAGCAATTTATACTTAGACAAAGCTTTAGCTGCTATGGAAGGAACAGAGTCAGCTAATGTTGCTGCTTCTGGAATGGGTGCCATTACTCCTACGCTATTACAATTATGTGGCAATGGGGATCACATTGTCTCTAGTCGAACGATTTATGGAGGAACTTATGCTTTCTTGAAAAATTTTGTGCCAAGAATGGGAATCAAAACCTCATTTGTTGATATTACAAAATTAGATATTGTGGAGGCAGCTATAACTTCAAATACAAAAGTTTTATATTGTGAAACAGTAAGTAATCCTCTGTTAGAAGTAGCTAATATTGCTGAACTTGCAAAAATTGCAAAAAAACACAACATCAAATTAGTCGTTGATAATACTTTTTCACCTTTGTCTGTTTCTCCAATTAAATTAGGAGCAGATATTGTGATTCACTCACTGACCAAATATATCAATGGAAGTAGTGATACAGTTGGTGGTGTCGTTTGTGCTTCACAAGAATTCATCAATGATTTGAAGAACGTTAATTCAGGAGCAAGTATGTTATTAGGGCCAACAATGGATAGTTTACGTTCGGCGAGTGTAATGAAAAACCTAAGAACCCTACACTTAAGAATTAAGCAACACAGTTATAACGCTGCCTATTTGGCTGAAAAATTTGAGCAAAATGGTATAAAAACCGTTTATCCAGGTTTAAAAAGTCACCCAAGTCACGAAATATATAAAAACATGATTAATCCAGAATATGGTTTTGGAGGAATGATGACCATAGATGTAGGTTCATTGGATAAAGCAAATGCCTTGATGGAATTAATGCAAGAAAGAAACTTAGGCTATTTAGCTGTGAGTTTAGGGTTTTATAAAACTCTTTTCTCTGCTCCAGGAACTTCAACTTCTTCTGAAATCCCAGTGGAAGAGCAAGCTGAAATGGGCTTGACAGATGGTTTAATTCGCTTTTCAATTGGATTAGACAACAATATCGAAAGAACTTATGAAATGATGAAAGATTGCATGAAAGAACTTTCAATCTTATAAATTAAATTAAGTAAACTTTAATAACCGTTCAGTTCATACACCAATGAGTTGAGCGGTTTTTTTTATATATTTGATAAAAAAGTAAAATGAAAAGATTTACATTTCTAGCATTATTATCATTTCAGATGTTTTTTGCCCAAACCGATGTGAGAATTTATGACATACTAAACAATGTTTCTTCCGAAAGACTTGAAAAAGATATAACAACATTAGCCAATTTTGGTACTAGAAATACATTTAGTGATACCATATCAGAAACTAGAGGTATTGGAGCTGCCAGAAGATGGATTAAAAGCGAGTTTGAAAAAATTGCTAAAGAATGTAAAAATTGCTTAGAAGTTTCTTACCAAAAAGATTTTGTAACCACCAATGATGGCGAACGAGTTCCAAAAGATACTTGGATTGTCAATGTAGTGGCTATTCAAAAAGGTACAAAATATCCTAATCGCTACATCATTATGACAGGTGACATTGATAGTAGAAATTCCGACACGATGGATTATACTTCAGATGCTCCAGGTGCAAATGATAATGCTTCAGGAATGGCAGGTACAATTGAAGCAGCAAGAGTACTCTCAAAATATCAATTTGAAAACAGTATAATTTATCTTGGTCTTTCTGGTGAAGAACAAGGTTTGTTTGGTGGAAAAGGTTTCGCTACTTATGCCAAAAATAAAGGTTGGGAAATTATTGGAGTCCTAAATAACGACATGATAGGAAATATTGAAGGAGTTGATGGTGTCATTGACAACAGAACTTTTAGAATTTTTTCTGAACCAACTCCTGCCAATGAATCCGAAAGAACAAGAAATTTAAGACGCTTTTATGGTGGTGAAGTAGATGGAAATTCCAGACAATTGGCAAGATTTATTGAAAAAACTACCAAAACATATATGCCCGAAATGAATCCAATGATGGTTTATAGGTTGGATAGATTTGGACGTGGCGGACATCATAGACCTTTCAATGATTTAGGCTTTGCAGGTGTTAGAATTATGGAAGCTCATGAAAATTACAATAGGCAACATCAAAATATTAGAGAAGAAAATGGTATCAAATATGGTGATGTTTTAGAAGGCGTAAACTTTGAATACGTACAAAAATTAACAAGTGTAAATGCAATCACATTAGCCTGTTTAGCATGGGCACCTCCTGCTCCATCAAATGTGGAAATTGGCGGAATAGTTGAACCAAGTGTTAAATTGAGATGGGATAAAACAGAAGATGATAAAATAGTTGGTTATAAAATTTATTGGCGTTTAACAACTTCACCTCAATGGGAATCAAGCAAATTTGTTGGAAAAGTAAATGAATACACCTTGGATGGAATTGTAATCGATAATTATTATTTTGGCGTAGCTTCCGTCGATAAAGACGGTCATGAAAGTCCTGTTGTATTTCCTTCTGACATAATTAAAACAACTTTTAAGAGAAAATAATTTTTTCTCAATTTGCAACAATCTATAAATTAAAGTATTAATCACAAAGTCCGTTTCAGCAATTCTTAAGCGGATTTTTTTTTATATATTGCGTCTTCAAAATTTAAAACATGGACGACAAAATCAACAATAATAAAGAATTAAGTATTTGGGAAGCCCTAATTCCTGTAATAGCATTAGTAGCTATGCTTGGGTATAATGTTTACATTTTTGGAGATGGAGCCTTAGGTGGAAGCAATCAATTTATATTGTTGCTAGGAGCAGCAGTTGCAGCAATTATTGGCTTTTTCAATAAAGTATCTTTTCAGAAAATGATAGATGAAGTAGCCGAAAACATAAAATCAACAGCAGGAGCTATCTTAATTCTTTTAATGGTAGGAGCATTAGCCGGAACATGGTTAGTAAGCGGAATAATTCCTTCCATGATTTATTATGGATTACAAATTTTGAGTCCAGCCATATTTTTACCTGCTACATTAATCATTTGTTCTGTAATTTCAATTGCAACTGGTAGTTCTTGGACCACATCTGCTACAGTCGGGATTGCTCTAATTGGAATTGGTGGCACACTAGGATTTCCTTTAGGAATGGTAGCTGGTGCTGTAATTTCAGGAGCCTACTTTGGAGACAAACTTTCGCCAATGTCTGACACAACAAATCTAGCTCCAGCTATGGCAGGAACAGATTTATTCACGCACATCAAGTACATGACATTAACTACTGTACCAACTTACATCCTGTCTTTAATCATTTTTATTGTTTTAGGTTTATCAGTCGAAACTACAGGAATAGCTGATTCTTCTGGGCTTTTAGCAGATATTCAAAAATCATTTTATATCACACCTTGGTTATTCTTAGTTCCCGTAATTGTTATCGGATTAATTGTCAAAAAAACAGAACCTTTAATTGCTCTATTAATTGGTACTATTCTAGCTGGTATATTTGCAATACTTTTTCAACCAGATATTGTTTTAATGCTTTCAGGTGGAAAAAATATGAATTTTGCTAATGCTTATAAAGGAGTATTAAATGCCATTACTGTTGAATCCATAATTCCAACTGAAAACGAAAATCTAGTAGATTTATTCAAATCAGGAGGTATGCAAAAAATGTTAACCACCATTTGGTTGATTTTATGTGCTATGGTTTTTGGAGGTATTATGGATGCCATTGGCGCATTAGCTAGAATTAGTCAAACACTCTTAAGTTTAGCTAAATCAACATTTGGACTTTTTGCTTCAACCGTTGGAAGTTGTTTGGCACTAAATATTACAGCTTCCGATCAATATTTAGCTATTGTTGTTCCTGGTAAAATGTTTAAAAAAGCCTATGAAGATAAAGGATTAGCACCTGAAAATTTAAGTAGAACCTTAGAAGATTCAGGTACAGTTACTTCAGTGTTAATTCCTTGGAATACTTGTGGAGCATATCAATCTGGCACATTAGGTGTAGATACTTTTGATTACTTACCTTATGCCTTTTTCAATCTATTGAGTCCTTTTATGACATTAATTTTTGCCGCCTTTAATATCAGAATAAAACTATTAGTTTCAAGTATCAAAGAATAGATAAACTATAGTCAAAATCTATTATGAAATAAAAATTAACCATTACTTAAATTCAGTAGTGGTTTTTTTATTTGTATTTTTGGGAGAGTTGAAACTAAACAAATATAAAATAATCTATAATATTCTTAAAAACTATGGAACATTCAAACGACATTAGCCAATGCCCTTTTCATCAAAATCAAAAAAGCCTTAGTGATGGTGTAAAAAATCATGACTGGTGGCCAAAATCATTAAATTTAGACATCTTACATCAACATGACAACAAAACGAATCCATTAGGAGAAAATTTTAATTATGCTGAAGAATTCAAAAAATTAGATCTTGAAGCGCTAAAAAGTGACTTGAAAAACTTAATGACACAAAGTCAAGATTGGTGGCCTGCAGATTGGGGACACTATGGTGGTTTGTTTATACGTATGGCATGGCACAGTGCTGGAACATATAGAATTTCAGACGGTCGTGGAGGAAGTGGAACAGGAAATCTTCGTTTTGCACCTCTAAATAGTTGGCCTGATAATGGAAATTTAGATAAAGCCAGAAGATTACTTTGGCCAATCAAGAAAAAATATGGCAATAAAATTTCATGGGCAGATTTAATGATTTTAGCAGGAAACATGGCTTATGAATCAATGGGATTAAAAACATTTGGTTTTGCAGGTGGTCGTGAAGACATTTGGCATCCAGAAAAAGATATTTATTGGGGAGCAGAAAAAGAATGGTTAGCCAAATCAGGTGGAGAAGGCACTCGCTATTCAGGAGAAAGAGACCTAGAAAACCCATTAGCAGCTGTAATGATGGGATTAATATACGTTAATCCAGAAGGAGTTGATGGCAATCCTGACCCTCTAAAAACAGCTCATGATGTTCGTATCACTTTCAAAAGAATGGCTATGAATGATGAAGAAACCGTTGCACTAACCGCAGGTGGACATACCGTTGGAAAGGCACACGGAAATGGCGATGCTTCTACTCTTGGTAAAGAACCAGAAGCTGGTGAAATTGAAAATCAAGGATTCGGTTGGTTAAACCCAAAAAATAACGGAAATGGTGCAGACACTGTAACAAGTGGTTTAGAAGGCTCATGGACAACAAATCCTACACGTTGGGACAACGAATACTTCTATTTATTACTAAACCATGATTGGGAATTAAAGAAAAGCCCTGCTGGAGCTTGGCAATGGGAACCAATCAACATCAAAGAAGAAGATAAACCTTTAGACGCTCACAACCCCTCAGTAAAAAGAAATCCTATTATGACAGATGCTGATATGGCTATGAAAATGGATCCAGCTTACCGAGAAATCTCTGAGCGTTTCTACAAAGACCCAGCTTATTTTTCAGAAGTTTTTGCCAGAGCTTGGTTCAAATTAACACACCGTGATTTAGGCCCAAAAGAACGCTATTTAGGTGCTGATGCTCCTGCCGAAGATTTAATTTGGCAAGACCCAGTTCCAGCAGTTGATTACACCCTTTCAGAGGCAGAAATTGAAGAACTAAAAGCAAAACTTTTAAATTCAGGTTTAACAAGAACAGAATTAATCAATACAGCTTGGGATAGCGCAAGAACATTCAGAGGTTCAGATTTTAGAGGAGGTGCCAATGGAGCAAGAATTCGTTTAGCACCACAAAAAAATTGGATAGCAAATGAACCAGAAAGACTACAAAAAGTAATTAATAAACTTACTGAAATTCAAGCAAATTTGAACAAAAAAGTAAGTATTGCAGACTTAATTGTACTTGGAGGAAGCGCTGCTGTTGAAAAAGCTGCAAGAGAAGCTGGAATTGATGCAAAAGTTCCTTTTCAAGCAGGAAGAGGTGATGCAACCCAAGAAATGACTGATGCAGAATCTTTTGAAGTATTAGAACCAACCAACGACGCTTTTAGAAATTTCATGAAAGCAAAATATGTAGTAGAACCCGAAGAATTGATGCTAGATAAAGCACAACTTTTAGGTTTAACAGCTGCCGAAATGACCGTATTAATTGGAGGAATGCGTGTTTTAGGAACCAATTATGGAGGCACTAAACATGGCGTTTTCACAGATAAAGAAGGCACATTAACAAATGATTTCTTCATCAATCTAACAGACATGAACTACAGTTGGAAACCCGTTGGAGATAATTTATACAATATAGTTGATAGAAAAACAGGAGTCACTAAATGGACTGCCACTCGAGTAGATTTAGTTTTTGGTTCAAATTCAGTACTAAGAGCTTATGCTGAAGTATATGCTCAAGATGATTCAAAAATAAAATTTGCACATGACTTTATAAAAGTGTGGACCAAAGTAATGAATGCGGATAGATTTTAAATAAAAAATCAAATTATATTAAATTCAATAAAATTAAAACCATCTGAAAAGGTGGTTTTTTTATGAAATTTCTACTATTCATAGGAATAAATTACAACTATCATAATAATAAAGTTAATTTTTTGTAAGAATTATAGTTATAATTATTATTTATAACTTCATAAGAATAAAACATTGATCTAAGATTGATTTGAGGATTGATTTTGTAATTTTGCACCAAGAAAAATAAACAATAATTATAAAAATAAAACAATGGCTTTAGTAGGAAAAAAATTCCCAAACATCACAGTTGACGCAATTTCTCACATGGGAGATAACTTAAGAATTAACGTTTTAGAAGAAGCAGTAAACAACAAAAAGAAAGTACTTTTATTCTGGTATCCAAAAGATTTTACATTTGTATGTCCAACAGAATTACACGCTTTTCAAGCTGCTTTAGGTGAATTTGAAAAAAGAAACACTATCGTTCTTGGTGCTTCATGCGATACTAATGAAGTTCACTTTGCTTGGTTAAACACAGCAAAAGATAATGGTGGAATTGAAGGTGTTACTTACCCTTTACTTGCTGATACAACTCGTAATTTAGCTGCAAACTTAGATATTTTAGATGCAGAATGGGTTTTTGATGAAGCTTTAAATGATGAAATTTTAGAAGGTTCAAACGTAACTTTCCGTGCTACTTACTTAATTGACGAAGAAGGAAAAATTTTCCACGAAAGTGTAAACGATATGCCATTAGGTAGAAATGTAAACGAATATATACGTTTAATAGATGCTTACACTCACGTGCAAACTAAAGGTGAAGTTTGTCCTGCAAACTGGGAAGAAGGAAAAGAAGCAATGACAGCTGACAGATTAAGCACAGCAGCATATTTAAGTCAAAACTAAAAAGATAAATGCCAATATTTAAATTCCAAATTCCAATAATTTAACTTTTGGAATTTGGTTTTTTTAATTGAAAATCAAAAAAAATGTTTACAGAAATAGAACAAGATAATTTAGCGGAAGTTGTAGCTTCAAACGAAACGGTTGTGGTACAATATTCAGCGACATGGTGTGGAAATTGCCGAATCATGAAACCAAAATTCAAAATGATGGCTTCACAAAACGAATCTATTCCTTTTTTAATGGTAGATGCTGAAAAATTTCCAGAATCTAGAAAGTTAGCAACAGTTGATAATTTGCCCACTTTTGCCACTTTCAAAAACGGAAAATTAGTCAATCAAACACAGACTAATAAGTTAGAAGTTTTAACGGAATTAGTAAATGAAGTGATTTAGAAAAAGGGTTAAAAGTTTAAAAGGTTATGAGGTTAAAAGTTACTCAAGCCTTTTAACCTTTTAAACACATAAACTTATAACCTAGACAAATGAAATTACCCGTAATAAAACACTTAACTCAATTTATTGAGGATAATGATCAAGACTATTTAGTAGAAACCATTGAAGTTTTAGAAGCTTTAACGGAAGTTCCATCTTTAAAAGATGAAGAATTAGATGTTATAGGTGAACTAATCTCAAACATGTATGGAGCACTTGAAGTTCATAAAATGGTAAAAGAAGGCAAAGACAAAAAAACAGCCTTAAATGATTTTATGAAACGAGTGTTAGGCTCTATTGATAAATAAAACACAAACTCTTAAGAAATTGGGAGTTTTTTTTACAAAACAAAATGATAAAATTTTCTTCCTTAACGAAGCTTGTAGATTTTCATTTACACGTGTTGTAAATATAAAATTATATACGTATTTTTGTAAAAAAGAAAACAAATGAATACTAAATTGACATTGACTATTGAAAAAGAAGTCATTGAAATTGCAAAAGAATATGCAAAAGAAAAAGGGCAAAGTCTCTCTGAATTAGTTGAAAATTATTTCAAATTTGTTACTGTAAATAGAAAAAAAATAAAAGAAAAACAACTTTCTCCTAAAGTCAAAAAACTAAGAGGAATTATCAAAACAGATGATAATTTTGATTACAAACAAATTTTAACAGAAGAACTTTCAAAAAAATATGGCGTATAAACTTTTCGTAGATTCTGACGTAGTTATAGATTTTTTCACAGACAGAGAACCTCATGTAAACCCTGCTAGTGAACTTTTTGAATTGAATGAACAAGGGAGTGTTAAACTATATTTGTCCGCAGTAAGTATTAATAATATTTATTACATTGTTAGAAGATTTTTAGGTCACAAAAAAGCAATTGAAATAATTGAGTCTTTAACAGAAATGACAGAAATAATTAGCACTACTAAAGCAGAAATATTACAAGCATTAAAAAATGATTTTTCTGATTTTGAAGATTCAATTCAATATTCCTCCGCTCAAAATATAAAAGGTTTGGATGCCATTATCACAAGAAACATAAAAGACTATAAAAATGCATCTATTGCCGTTATGACTCCATTAAACTTTCTAAAAATGATGGAAAGTAAATAACAACTAACCTTTTTAATTATTTAATTTTGTAATTTGAAGTAAATCTGTTCAAAAACAAAAATTAATTTAACTTATAGTACCTCTTCCTAAACCAAAAAGCCAAATTCACTAATGCAATCAAAGCAGGAACTTCAACCAATGGACCAATAACACCTGCAAAAGCTTGACCACTATTGATTCCAAAAACACCTATAGCAACGGCAATAGCTAATTCAAAATTGTTTCCTGTAGCTGTGAAGGCAATTGATGTTGCTTTGGAATAATCCGCACCAAAGTACTTTCCTGTAAAGAAACTAATCACAAACATTATTGTAAAGTAAATAACTAATGGAATTGCAATTCGAACAACATCCATTGGTATTTGAACAATTAATTCTCCTTTTAAACTAAACATCAAAACAATGGTAAACAAAAGAGCTATCAAAGTAATAGGAGAAATAAATGGAATAAACTTAGTTTCAAACCACTCTTGACCTTTTACTTTAATTAAAAAATAGCGACTCAAAAAACCTAAAGCAAACGGAATACCTAAATAAATTCCAACACTTTCAGCAATTTGACTAATACTAATATCTACAATGGAACCTTCATATCCAAAATAAGGTGGCAAAATTGTGATAAAAATATAGGCATAAACGCTATACAGCAACACTTGAAAAATACTATTTAAGGCAATCAAACCAGCAGCGTATTCTCTATTTCCTTCCGCTAAATCATTCCAAACGACAACCATAGCAATGCATCTTGCCAAACCAATTAGTATTACACCAATCATGTATTCTGGGTAACCGTTCAAAAAAAGTAAAGCTAAAAAAAACATCAAAATTGGACCAATTATCCAATTTAAAAGCAAGGAAGCACCAAGAACTTTAGTGTTCTGAAAGACTTCTCCCATTTTACTATAATTTACTTTTGCTAAAGGTGGATACATCATCAAAATTAATCCAATAGCCAAAGGAATATTTGTAGTTCCAGAAGAAAAAGAATTGATAAATCCAGAAGAGCTTGGAATAAAATAACCTATTCCAACACCAATAAGCATGGCCAAAAATATCCAAAGCGTTAAAAATTGGTCTAGAAAGCCTAATTTCTTTCTATTTACAACGGGTGCACAATTAGTTGCTGACATACTTATTTATTGATTTGTGAGAATACAAAATACATTTCGCTTGCAATTTGTAAACTGCGTTCTGCATATTTTTCGTTCATTAAGTCTGTTCCATCAAAGGCTTTTGGATCATCATATTTTATTGGGAATCGAGCTTCAGCACCAAAAACCATTGGACAACCTTCATCTGCATTATTACAAGTCATGATAGCTCCAAAGTTGCTTTTTGGATTAAAATCATCAAAATAGGTTTTAGAAAAACAAATGATTGGATGTTGATTGTCATTGAATTTAACAGCATAAACTGGATTTTCAGCTTTACTTAATTGCTGAATTTGAAAACCTTGATTCGTCAATGTTTCAGCCACTTTTGGAAACATAGCAGTAGCTTCCGTTCCACCAGAATAGCAATAAATGTTTTGAATTTTAAAATGAAATGCCATAGTTTGTGCCCAAATTTGAGACAAATGACTTCTACGAGAATTATGTGTACAAATAAAGTTTAAACGAATTTCTTCATTGGAATTTACTTTATTTTGAATGTAATCTATTAAAGGTTCTAATACTTCCTTTCGTTCGTTTGGAATGGTAATTTCTGAAATAGTTCCAATAGTTTTTGATAAATTTTCTAACATTTTTTTAAGTAAATAGTAATTAGTGAATAGTGTTTTTAATTATTCTAACAACAACCCGAATCAGGTGTACAACACGATGTTTCTTTTGGCTTCCACTCACCTATTTTAACTTTTAATTTTTCAGCTGGAATGCCACAATTATCTTTGGCTAAACAATCGGTTAACTTAGATTGCAATTGAAAGTTTGTTCCGTCAAATGCTAAACTAAATTTTCCAATGGTTGCTTGCATTTGATATTCTACTTCAATTTCTAAATCAGGTATTTGCAACGTTTTTTCAGAAAGCTCAATAATATGCAATAGTTTTTCTGGATGCAGTCTATGATCATAATCATTAGCTTCCCATAATTGAAAATTCACTACTTCTTCCTTTCTAACAGTTCCACCACAATCGATAAAATGTTTGGTAACTTTTCCAACTTCTGTAACATGAAAATGGTTAGGAACCAATTCACCATTTGGCAATTGAAAAGCAATTTGAGAAAGATTTTTTAACTGATTTTTTATTTCTGAAAGTTTCATTTTTGGAGTGATTAGTGATTAGTAAAAAGTGATTAGTTAGTAACATTTATTTTTTAATTGTTTGGAGATTCCTCCAAAATAGCTTTCTATTTTTTCCATTGTTTCTGGATTTAGACAATAACAAATAGCTGTTCCTTCAATGCTTCCTTTGATGATGTTAGCATTTTTGAGTTCTTTTAAATGTTGAGAAACTGTGGGTTGAGCCAAAGGCAATTCATTAACAATATCACCACAAATACAAGAATCAACTGATAATAAATAATCCACAATAGCAATTCTAGCTGGATGAGAAAGTGCTTTAAACAAAGTTGCCATTTCATTGTGTTCAACCGAAAACGAATCTGATTTTGATGCTCCCATTTTTATAGATAATTATTATATTGCAATATTACGATATAATAATTAAACAAACAACTATTTTAAAAAAATTTAAAGCAAAATAGATTTTCCCCAATCCAAATATATTTCATACTTTTGTTTTCTAAAATTTACATTAAAATGGCATCAATTACACTAGGAGGAAATCCAATATTAACATCAGGTGAATTACCCGTAAAAGGTATGAAAGCACCGAGTTTTAAATTAATAAAAGAAGATTTATCAACCGTTTCTTTAGAAGATTTTAGAGGAACCAAAGTAGTTTTAAATATATTTCCAAGTATCGATACAGGAACTTGCGCTACTTCTGTGAGAACATTTAATGAAGAAGCAAGTAAATTAAACAACATAAAAGTTTTGTGTATTTCTAGAGATTTACCTTTTGCTCAAAAACGTTTTTGTGGTGCTGAAGGAATAGAAAATGTTGTAAACTTATCGGATTTCAAAGATGGAAGTTTTGGTAAAGATTATGGCTTAGAAATAGTTGATGGACCATTAGCTGGTTTACATTCTAGAGTTGTAATTGTTTTAGATGAAAATGGTACAGTAATCCACACGCAACAAGTTAAAGAAATTGCTGACGAACCTAATTATGAATCTGCTTTAGCTTCATTATAAAAACTTCATGAAATTCGAAAAAGACGAAACTTTTATCAATGGTCGTTTTAAAAGTATAGGTTTTGCCGTAAAAGGTGCATTAAAACTTGTAAAAACTGAACATAGTGTTATGGTTCAAGTCGCTATCGCTTTTCTATTAGTAGTTATTGGTTTTTCATTTGAAATAACTAAAACGGAATGGATGTTTCAAACTTTTGCAATAGGATTAGTTATCGCCATTGAAGGAATAAACACTGCAGTTGAAAAAATTGCCGATTTTATTCATCCTGATTTTCATGAAAAAATTGGTTTTATCAAAGACATTGCCGCTGGAGCCGTTTTTTTTGCTGCTATTACTGCTATCGTCATAGGATGTTTTATATACATTCCTTATATTTTTCCAAATCTATTTGCAACTAACCTAATTTGATTGAAAGTAAAAAAATGACTAAAAAACAAAAAACAGTTCCTGAAATAGAAAAAAGTGCTCCTAAAAATTATAGGCAGCACAGATTTGTTGTAGGCTGTTTGTTGGTTCTAATTGCTGTTGCATTATTAATCTCTTTTATCTCTTATTACGTAACTGGTGAATATGATCAAAGTCAACTGAATTCAATCCTTGAAAGAAATGAAAAAACAGAAAATTGGTTGGGTAAATTTGGTGCCTATTTAGCTGATTTCTTCATATACAAAGGTTTTGGTGTTGCCTCAATTATATTTGTAAAATCCATACTTATGATTGGAATTTATTTCATTCTAGACATAAGTATTTTTAAATTGAGAAAAACGCTATTTTGGGACTTCTATCTTGTCATAACTTTTTCTTTATTATTTGGTTTTTTCTGGAACCAATTTCCTAATTTATCTGGTAGTATAGGATATGAAATAAATCAATTCATTCAAGATTATATTGGTAAAATTGGAACTTTACTCTTATTGGTTCTCATAACTATATCCTTTTTAATTTTTAAGATGAAAATGTCACCTGATAAAATTAAGGACAAAGTTGAAAAAATCAAAAGTAAAATCCCAACTCCAACAATTACGGAAGAAAATCCTGATTTTGAAAACCCCATTCCAGTTTCAGAAGATAATGATATTAAAGATTTTATTCTGACTGAAGATGAAGAAGCAATTAGTAAAATTGAATTAAAACCAACTTCTACTTTCGAAATTGATAAGGAAAGTTTAAAACCAACTATTGGCAAACCATCAGAGTTATCTTTAGAACCAAAAATTAAGCATATTCCTGAACCTGAAATTGATGACATAGCTGAACAAAATTTTTCTATAGAAGACAAAGCCAAAAAAGTAATTGAAACCAATGACGAAAGTTTTGTCATTGAAACGGCTGAAGAGGAAGAAACTATTGAAGAAAATTTAGCCGCAAAAATCGTTGAAAATTTTGGTGAATTTGATCCAACTTTAGAATTGTCAAATTACAGAATGCCAAGTGTTGATTTGTTAAAAGAATATTCTTCTGGAGGCATAACCATCAACCAAGAAGAACTAGAACAAAACAAAAATAAAATTCTTGAAACCCTAAAAAATTATGGAATCGGAATTTCTCAAATTAAAGCTACAGTTGGTCCAACAGTAACCTTATATGAAATCGTACCTGATGCTGGTGTGCGTATTTCAAAAATCAAAAATTTAGAAGACGACATTGCACTTTCATTAGCTGCTTTGGGTATTCGTATCATTGCTCCTATTCCAGGAAAAGGTACAATTGGTATTGAAGTTCCTAATGCAAATCCTACAATGGTATCGATGAAAAGTGTTATTTCTTCTACAAAGTTTCAACAATCTGAAATGGAATTGCCAATAGCTTTAGGAAAAACCATCTCAAACGAAACGTTTGTATTTGATTTGGCTAAAATGCCTCACTTATTGATGGCTGGAGCAACAGGTCAAGGAAAATCCGTAGGTTTAAATGCTGTTTTAACATCACTTCTTTACAAAAAACATCCAGCAGAAGTTAAGTTTGTTTTGGTTGACCCAAAGAAAGTAGAACTTACTCTTTTCAATAAAATAGAAAGACACTACTTAGCCAAACTTCCTGATACTGAAGATGCTATTATTACTGACAATGCCAAAGTAATTAATACTTTAAATTCGCTTTGTATTGAAATGGATAATCGCTATTCATTACTCAAAGATGCCATGGTTAGAAACATCAAAGAGTATAACGAAAAATTCAAATTAAGAAAACTAAATCCTGAAAATGGACATCGTTTTTTACCTTATATTGTGCTTGTAGTTGATGAGTTTGCAGATTTAATTATGACAGCAGGTAAAGAAGTTGAAACACCCATTGCTCGTTTAGCACAATTAGCTCGTGCCATTGGAATCCACTTAATTATTGCCACACAAAGACCTTCTGTAAATGTAATTACAGGTATGATTAAAGCCAATTTCCCAGCAAGAATTGCATTTAGAGTAACCTCAAAAATCGATTCAAGAACAATTTTAGATTCTGGTGGAGCTGATCAATTGATAGGTCGTGGAGATTTATTGTTTACGCAAGGCAATGAAATAGTACGTGTGCAATGCGCTTTTGTAGACACACCAGAAGTAGAAAAAATAACGGATTATATTGGATCACAAAAAGCCTATCCAGAAGCCTATCAACTTCCAGAGTATGTTGGTGAGGAAAGTGGCACAAAACTTGATATGGATATATCCGAAAGAGATACGCTTTTTAGAGAAGCCGCAGAAGTTATTGTTACTGCTCAACAAGGAAGTGCCTCTTTGATTCAAAGAAAACTTAAATTAGGATACAATAGAGCTGGAAGAATTATCGACCAATTAGAAGCAGCTGGTATTGTTGGTCCTTTTGAAGGAAGCAAAGCCCGTTCAGTTTTAATTCCAGATTTGACTTCTTTAGAACATTTTTTAAATAATGAACAAAATAATTCTTAAAATGAAAACTTTATTAAAAATTACATTTCTATTTTTATTTACTTTCAATCTTCAAGCTCAAGATGCGAAGAAAGCTAAACAATTATTAGATGATGTAGCCACAAAAGCAAAAGGCTATACAAACATGGTTATTGATTTTAAATACGCCCTTAGCAATGCCAAAGAAAACATCAATCAAGAAAGTAATGGTAATGTTTCTATAAGTGGCAATAAATATGTCTTAAACTTCATGGGAATCACAAAAATATATGATGGTAAAAAAACATACACTATAGTTCCTGAAGATGAAGAAATAACCATTTCTAGTGGAAAAGATGATGACAAAACCATTACACCTGATAAAATGCTAACATTCTTTCAATCAGGTTATAGTTATGCCTGGGACATTTTACAAAATGTAAAAGGAAGAAAAATTCAGTATGTAAAATTAAAACCAACAAGTTCAAAAGATAATATCAAAGAAGTTTTAATTGGTATAGATGTATCTACAAAGCATATCTACAACATGATTGAAACAGATAAAAAAGGAACAAAAACAACTTTAACTGTTAATTCTTTTAAAACAAATCAGCCTTTATCAAAAAATCATTTTACCTTTACCGAGTCAAAATATTCTGGCTATTATATCAATAGATTAGATTAATAAAACCTTTGGTGAAAATATTAGATAAATATATTCTAAAATCATTCATAATTACGTTTACTTCGGTATTCGTAATTTTGTTTTTTATATTCATTCTTCAAGGAGTATGGCTTTTCATAGCCGAACTTGCAGGTAAAGATTTAGATTTCATAACCATCTTAAAATTTTTAAGTTTTTATGCTCCAAATGTAATTCCGTTAGTTCTTCCCTTATCGGTATTATTAGCTTCTATTATGACTTTTGGAAGTTTTTCTGAAAATTATGAATTTGCAGCCATGAAATCCTCAGGAATATCGTTGCAAAGAGCTATGAAGTATCTAACCGCTTTTATCTTATTTTTAAGTTTAATAGCATTTATTTTTTCTAATAATGTAATTCCACAAGCACAATATAAATTTATCAATTTACGTAAAAATATTGTCCAACAGAAACCTGCCATGGCTATTGCACAAGGACAGTTTAATCAAATTGGAAATACAAATATTAAAGTCCAAGAAAAATCTGGTGACAAAGGACAGTTCTTAAAAGGGATTACTATACATAAAAAATCCAGTACTGGAAATGGCGTAAATACTATTATCAATGCAAACAATGGTGTCCTTTCAAGTGATGAATCTGGTAGTTTATTAAACCTTGAATTATTTGATGGTAATTATTACGAAGACATTTTACCCAAAAAATATGAAGAGCAAAAAAAGATTCCCTTTGCAAAAAGCACCTTCAAAAAATACATTTTAACTATTGATATTGGCAAATTAAACACTTCAGAAGTTGACGATGAGTCTATTTCCAATACCGACAAAATGCTCAACATTGGCGAATTGAATATCACCATTGATTCATTACAAAAAAACTATAATGAAGATATCATTTCTTTTTCTGATAATATTACACAACGAACTTCAACTCTTTTAAGTTATCCAAAAGCTCCTTCTGCAAAGAAAGATTCCATTCCTAGTAAAGTTTTAGAATTATTTGGAATTGCAGATCAAAAAAAAATCATAGAAATCGCAGCAAACAACACAACAAGCATAGATTTTTCAATTGAAAGCAGTAAGAATGATTTAGAATTCAAAAAGAAAAACATCAACAAACATTGGGGAGCCATTCATGAAAAATTCATGTTAGCTTATTCCTGCATATTGATGTTTTTTATTGGAGCTCCATTAGGCGCCATTATTAGAAAAGGAGGATTAGGATTACCAATGGTTTTTGCTACCTTAATTTTTATTACATTTCACTTCATTAACACTTTTGGTAGAAAATTGGCACAAGAAGATAGCATAAGTCCCTTTTTAGGTGCATGGATGTCTTCTATTCTACTAACGCCTTTTGCTATAATTTTAACCTATAGAGCCACAAATGATATAGGTATAATGATAAATTTTGATTGGATAACAGACCCAATTAAAAAAATACTTAATAAGTTCAAAAAACAAAAAACAAGTTCAGAAAATGTCACATAAAATACAGTTAAATACAATTGAAGAAGCTATTGAAGATATTCGTCAAGGAAAAATAATCATAGTAGTAGATGATGAAGATAGAGAAAATGAAGGTGATTTTTTAGCTGCTGCCGAAAAAGTAACTCCAGAGATGATTAACTTTATGGCAACTCATGGAAGAGGACTTATTTGTACTCCATTAACTGAAAGAAGATGTAAAGAATTAGAATTGCATACAATGGTTACCAATAATACTGACCATATGCAAACCGCTTTTACAGTTTCAATTGATTTAAAAGGAAATGGTGTTACCACAGGAATTTCTGCTGCAGATAGAGCTAAAACCGTATTAGCATTAGTGGATGAAGAAACAAAACCTTTTGATTTAGCCAGACCAGGACATATTTTTCCTTTAATAGCTAAACAAGGTGGTGTTTTAAGAAGAACAGGTCACACCGAAGCGGCAATTGACTTTGCAAGATTAGCTGGCTTCACTCCTGCTGGTGTTATTTGCGAAATCATGAATGAAGACGGAACCATGTCGCGTTTACCACAATTGGTAGAAGTAGCTAAAAAATTCGATTTAAAGTTAGTTTCTATTGAAGATTTAGTAGCTTACAGAATGCAACATGATAGTTTAATTCAAAAGAAAGAAGATTTTGAAGTTGTAACACGTTTTGGAAAATACAGATTAAGAGCCTATTTACAAACTACAAACAAACAAGTTCATATTGCTTTAACAAAAGGAAGCTGGAACAATGGAGATGAAATATTAACAAGAATAAATTCTTCCCAAGTAAATAATGATATTTTAGGAACCCTAACTTCTAATCCTGACAATAAATTAGAAGATATGTTTGCAAAAATTGAGTCCGAAGGAAAAGGAGCTGTTATTTTTGTTAACCAAGAAAAACAATCTATTGAAATGCTTCATAGAATCACAGAATTAAAAGATTTACAAGAACAAGGCATTTTCAAAGCTCCACAAGTAAAGATGGATGCAAAAGATTTTGGTATTGGAGCTCAAATATTACACGATTTAGATATTTCTAAAATTAAATTACTTTCAAATTCTCAACAAACAAAACGTGTAGGAATGATTGGATACGGATTAGAAATCACTGATTACGTAAAATATTAATTTTAAGCAACATTTGTAATCCATAAAAAATAACATTTTCAATAGAATTTGTTAATATTTTCGTTAAATTAATAATAATTTCAAATCAATTTTATCGTAATACTTTTTTTCATACTTTTACTTTTGAACCAAACAATATAAAATATGAAAAAAGATTACTTAAATTCCAAGGGAATCTATTTTAAGATTGCCTTATTGGGTCTTTTTTGCTTTTTGGTAGCATTTGCTCCAAAGGATAAAGAAAATCCAAAAAAAAAGAAACCAATAACAATTACGGCAAAAGCCTTTGATCCAAACAGTTTTCTGCCTTTAACAGTTAATGGATACAACGCAGACGTAATTGCTAATGGTCTTGGTGCCTTAAACACGACTACTACAAACGATGTAGATGGTGTTAATTATTGCTATTTATCTGTAGGAACTCAAACCAGTGGTACAGCAACGCCTACAACCTATGGTTTACCAACTAATGGATTAATTGATGTGCCTAATAGCAGTTTATTTTTTCAACTAGCTTCTTATAGTGCTAACAATTCATTAAGAATTAATCAAAATGGTGTTGCAGGTCAGGCAACTGTTACATTTACTGAATTAAGCTCATTTGAAAAAATTCACTTAGCCGTAACTTCTGGTAGTGGAGCTTCTGACGTTTCCTTTACAGTAAATTTTTCTGATGCTACAACTCAAGTAATTTCTAGTGCTACTATTCCTGATTGGTTTAATTCCACTGCATTACCTGTAGCTATTTCTGGTATTGGTAGAGGAAATACAACAAATAATGTCTTAGAAAATCCTGCTGGTAACCCAAGAATATATCAACTTGATTTGAATATAGATCCAGCAAATCAAAGTAAAATTGTTACTGGAATTACCATTCAAAAAATTACTGGTGGTGTTTTCAATCTTTTTGCAGCAACAGGTAAATTAGTACCTGAATGTCCTAATCCAACAAACATAGTTGCAACTACTATAAATTCAACTGATGCTACTGTAACTTGGAGTTCTGCAAATACTTCTGACACTTTTGAAGTAGCTGTTGTAAATACAGGGAATCCTATTCCTGCTACAGGAACAGTTAGTGCAACAAACACATATACCTTTCTAAATCTTACACCAATTACAACATACGACGTATATGTTAGAACTATTTGTCCAACTACAGGATTTAGTTTTTGGAGTGGTCCATACACTTTTACCACTACTTGTGCTGCTGTAACAGATTTTGTTCAAAACTTTGATTCATCACCTACTGGAGTAGGTAATTTACCACCATGTTGGAGTAGAACTGGTACTTCTGCCAATGTTTATACTACAACAGGAGGTGCTGCACCAATGTCTGCTCCAAATAGATTATTTATGAGCATTACAACAACTACAACTGCTTATGCAATTCTACCTCCAGTTTCTAACTTACAAGCGAACTCTCACCGATTGAGATTCAAAGCGTATGCTTCAGCTGCAAGTAAAATACTAAGTGTAGGATATTTTACAACTCCAGGTGATGCAAGTACTTATGTAGAACTTGAACCTCTTCAAATGCCAAGTACGGCTTTAGCTAATACTGAAAACTTTACTGTTATACCAACAGGTATTCCTGCTGGTGTTACACAACTAGTTTTCACTACTCCTGCTGGTGTTGCAACAACAATTTACATCGATGATGTAAAATGGGAATACAACTCTTCTTGTGTGGAACCTTCTGCTTTAAATGCTACTTCTTTCACAAGCAATGGTGCAACTTTAGGTTGGACTGCTGGTGGTGGTGAAACAACTTGGGATATAGAATATGGTTTAACAGGTTTTGTATTAGGTACTGGTACTGTCGTTACTGGAATCTCTTCTAACTCTCATGTGTTAAATACTTTATTAGCAGATACTTCTTATCAATTTTATGTAAGAGGTGTTTGTGCTGGTCCAGAAAACAGCTCATGGTCAGGACCTTTTGCTTTCAGAACATTATGTGCTGAAGTTACAGAGTTTATTCAAAACTTTGATTCATCTCCTACTGGAACAGGTAACTTACCTACTTGCTGGAGTAGAGCTGGTACATCTGCCAATGTATATACAACTACAGCTAGTGCTGCACCAATGTCAGCACCAAATAGATTGTATATGAATATTTCTGCTACAACTAATGCGTATGCAATTCTTCCTCCAGTTTCTAATTTACAAGCAAATACTCATAGATTAAGATTCAAAGGATATGCTACTGCTACTGGTAAATTATTAAGTGTAGGATATTTTACAACTCCAGGTGATTTAAGTAGTTTTATTGAAATAGAGCCTCTTCAAATGCCAAGTACAGCTTTAGCTTCAACTCAAGAATTCTTTATTATTCCTTCAGGTGTTCCTGCTGGAGTTAATCAATTAGTTTTCTACATCACTGGTTCTGCAACAACTATCTATATTGACGATGTTGCTTGGGAAGCAATTCCTACAACGGTTCCATCATGTGCTTCTAATATTGTAGCAACTCCTAATGCTACTTGTGGTAACTTTGCTACCTCATTTGCTTGGGATCCTACTGTTAGTGCTGAAGGATATAGAATTACTATGGGAACAACTGCTGGTGGTAACGACATCTTAAACAATGTTGACCTTGGTAATGTTACTTCTTATTCTTACACTGGAAACTTCAATACAACTTATTACTATACTTTAACACCTTACAATGTTATTGGAAATGCAGTTAGTTGTACGGAGCAAAGTTTTACAACTTTTGTTACTGGATGTTACTGTACATCGCTTCCTACCTCTAATGATGGTGCAGGAATTACAAATGTTCTATTAGCATCAACGAATTTCCCAACTACAGATGTAACTTATTTTGATCATACAGCAACAGCGGTTACTCTACCTCAAGGAGTAAGTACTAACCTGCTAATTTCATTTGCTACAGGTTATACTTATAACACTTATGTTTGGATTGACTTTAATGATAACTTAACTTTTGAAACTTCAGAAATTGTTTTCACAGGAGAATCTTTAGCAACTAACCCAACAATTTATAACGCTTCATTTGTGATGCCTGTTACAGCTACTTTAGGAACACATAGAATGAGAATTGTAACGGCGGATGCTTTAACAACTGCTAATCCATGTTATTCAGGTACCTATGGTGTAACTTTAGATTTTAATGTTACTATCACTCCTGCTCCTACATGTATTCCTCCTGCTGCTTTAACAGCTACAAGTATTACAAATGCTGCTGCAAATTTAGGCTGGACAGAAAACGGAACAGCAACAGTTTGGGATATTGAATGGGGAACTAATGGTTTCACACCAACGGGAACACCTAACATCGCTGGAACAACAACTAATCCTCATAACTTAACAGGATTATCAGCTAACACAGCTTATAGTTTCTATGTTAGAGCTAATTGTGGTGGTGCAAATGGTGAGAGTACTTGGTCTGGACCATTTAACTTTACTACTTTATGTGATCCTTATACAATCCCTTATTTTGAAGGTTTTGAATCTGGATACACACACAACACAGCAGTTGCAGGTTGTTTATCACAATCTTCTGTAACTGGAACTCAGGTATGGACTGCAAATAATACTTTAACAGATTACAACAGATCACCAAGAACAGGAAGCTGGAATGCTTTCTTGAGATATGGTAATGAAGATTGGTTATACATTCCTGTTCAATTAGTGGGAGGAACTAACTATACTGTTGAATTATACGCTCGTCAAGATGGTGCAACAGCTGCGAATTCTAATATGTCAATTAGCTATGGTTCTAGTGCAGCTGAAGCAGCAATGACTAATGCGATTGTTCCTGCTACTGGAATTGTTAATGGTGGTTACCAACAAATTACTGGTACATTCACTCCAGCAACAACTGGTGTGTATTATGTAGGTATCAAAGGATTCATGAATGGTACTCCTTGGTATATCTCTTTAGATGATATCCGTATTGATGTAACTCCTTCTTGTGTGGCTCCAACGGCAGTAAACGTAACAGCTACTACACAAAACTCTTTAGCTTTTGCATGGTCAGCTTCTCCAACTGAAACTGGTGGATATGAATGGAGAGTAATGAACAATGGTGGTGATGTAAATGTAGATACACCTGCAGCTTCAGGTTCTGTAGCAACAGGAGTAACAAATGCTTTAGCAACTGGTTTAGTAATAGATACAACATATCAAATTTATGTTAGAGCATTATGTGGCACTTCTGATACAAGTGCTTGGTCTACTCCATTAACTGCTCTTGTTGGATATTGTGTACCAACAGGAACTAGTAATGCTACTTATGTGAGTGATTTTTCAACAACTTTAGGTGCAACTAATATTACAAATGCAGCTTCTGGATTCTCAACTGGAAATTATGGTAACTTCACTACTCAAAGTACTTCTGTAGGCTCAACACAAAGTTTTGACTTCAATATTGCAGTAGTTGGTGGAACACTAGGTTGTGCTATTTGGGTAGATTGGAATAACAATTTAGTCTTTGATGCTGCTGAAATGGTATTCTCAACTACATCTTATGGCTCTGGACCATATACCGGAACTATAACTGTACCTGCTGCAACTGCAAATGGTAATTATAGAATGCGTGTATTAGTTGACTTTAATGATTCTAATCCAGGTGATGATGACGCATGTTCATTAGCTTTTGGAAGAGGAGAAGTTGAAGATTACACAATCACTGTAGATAATGCATTATCAACTGATAATTTTGACAATGCTAGCTTCACAGCTTATCCAAACCCAGTAAATGATGTTTTAAATTTATCTTACTCGTCAGAAATTTCTTCTGTCAAAGTAATTAATTTATTAGGTCAAGAAGTAATATCAAGAAATGTTGGAACTAATTCAACACAAATAGATATGACTAATCTAAATGCTGGTGCTTATATTGTTAACGTTACAATCGGCGAGATTGTTAAATCTATCAAAGTAATTAAACAATAATTAAAAATATTTAATATAACTAAAAAGACTGCTTGAAAAAGCAGTCTTTTTTTTTTACTTATAACTTATTTTTTTTACTTAAATTAGCTAAATATTAACAAACAATTAAATTTATGAAAAAAATTACGCTCTTAATTGGGTTAATGATGTTTTTTGTTACCACATCATATGCTCAATTATTTACCATTACTGAATGCCTCGCTACAGTTGACTCCAATATCTATGGACCAATGTACAGCGTAGCAGCTTCAGGTGCAACCAATAGATCGGCTGCTTTGTACCCTTCTTCACAATTAACGGGAATCGCTGGTCAAACATTAAACTCTTTATACTATAAGAGATTAACTGCTACAGGAAGTATGGCTGGTACACCAAACTTTAAAGTTTACATGAAAGAAGTTTCCGTTTCAGATTATGGAGCGACTGCTTTGGATTGGGCGACTGAAATAGCAACAGCTACTTTAGTTTATGACTCAAATCCAGCTACTGCGGTTGGGTCAACAGCTGGATGGAAAAGTTTTCCAATGTCTACTACATTTGTATATTCTGGTACTCAAAATTTAGCTGTATTTACTGAATATACAAATGCCACAGCCTCATCAAATATTGGTTGGGCTTATGAATTTACAGCACCTTGTATTACTACTTCAAACAATAATACGGGTAAATACACAAACAATACAACAGGAACGTTACCTACAGATTTAGCAACTTCTAATTATAGAAGACCTTTAATCGGATTTGATTTTGTTGTATCATGTAATGCACCAAATACATTAGTTTCTACAAATTTAACTACAAATTCAGTTGATATTGCTTGGACTGAAAATGCTACTCAACCTCAAGATGGTTATGAATACTATTTGTCAACTACAAATACAGCTCCTTCACCAACAGAAACTCCTACTGGAACAACTGCAACTGGTGTGTCGTCAGTTCCTTTATCATCTTTAACTCCTGCAACTACCTATTATTTCTGGGTTAGAGGGAATTGTGGTGCCGCAGACAAGAGTATTTGGACTGGTCCTATAAATTTTACGACTGCATGTGTAACTGTAACAGACTTTGTTCAAAACTTTGATTCATCACCTACCGGAGTAGGTAACTTACCACCATGTTGGAGTAGAACTGGTACTTCTACCAATGTGTATACTACAACAGGAGGTGCTGCACCAATGTCTGCTCCAAATAGATTGTATATGAATATCTCTACAACTACAACTGCTTATGCAATTCTACCTCCAGTTTCTAACTTACAAGCTAACTCTCACCGATTGAGATTCAAAGCGTATGCTTCAGCTGCAAATAAAATACTAAGTGTAGGATATTTTACAACTCCAGGTGATGCAAGTACTTATGTAGAACTTGAACCTCTTCAAATGCCAAGCACAGCTTTAGCTAATACTGAAAACTTTACAGTTATACCAACAAGTATTCCTGCTGGTGTTACACAACTAGTTTTCACTACTCCTGCTGGTGTTGCAACAACAATTTACATCGATGATGTAAAATGGGAATACAACTCTTCTTGTGTGGAACCTTCTGCTTTAAATGCTAC